>OAWS01000687.1_pt1 | contig 24297 bp, 26 predicted proteins | sample 1517141 | NCBI WGS metagenome assembly OAWS01 (sample SAMEA2580173, study PRJEB22360) | human gut metagenome | biome: human gut; feature: human-associated habitat; material: faeces | place: Denmark | collected 2008/2010
CGGTAGCTACGCCTATGTGGACTTGCACCACAGAACACGGACATGCCCGTCATACTTAAAAACCCAGGATAATATTTATCCTGGGAATGCGTTATTCCATTATTTTTAATCCAGCAAGTTTCGCTAAATTGACAATGGAAGCCTTTGATACTTTCTTGCCTTTGTACTCAATGAGGTTATCCATCTCGCCAGTAAAGACATCCGCCGGATTGTACTTTCGTAAAATAATTGTGTCATCATCCACAAAGATCTCAAGTGCCTCTCGATCTTCAATATCTAAGTTTCTCCTTAACTCAATTGGTAAAGTAATACGTCCCAACTCATCAAGCTTTCTTACAACACCCGTGCTTTTCATTTCGTTTTCCCCTTTCGTGTTTGTGTGTTTTTTGATATAATTTTATGTGTTAAATATAACGCTTTTCCTAATTTTTGTCAAATCAATTCTAAACGATTGTCACCTTATCACTTCACTACAAAAAAATACGTTGTAATTATAAATGAAAGGAAAATCAAATGAAAAAATGCATATTTTGCGGAAAAACAGAGACCAATTTTGACAAAAATAATATCTTCACCGAGGAACACATCATTCCACAATCGCTTGGAAATGAGACTCTAAAACTATTTAATGTCTGTAAAAGATGTAACAGTGGATTAGGAACTTATGTTGATAATTACTTTGTTAATAATATGTTAGTAAAAATGATTCGGCAAAACCTCGGGCTAAAGGGACAGAGCGGTGTTATCCCCAATGCATTCACAGAAGGGAAGGATAAAGATGGCCATCGAATCAGAGTCGATGAAAACTTTCACCCGACAATCGTCCCACACATTGAACAATCTGGCAATACTATTAAGATAAATGCCCCATCCAAAAAAGCTGCCAAGAAAATGATACAAAAGAAATTTTCCAGATTAAATATACCAGAAAACATAAGAAAGGATACTCTGGATAAGTTAGAAAAAGTGGAAAGTCATTTTTATCAGCCCGAAATTCAATACGATTTAACAATAGACTTAAGACGCTTTTTTCTGGAAGCATTAAAAATTGCTTTTGAGTATGCTGTATATAAGATTGGAGAAGGCTACTTAGAAGATCCACGTGCAAAAGATATTCAAAAATATTTGAAAAACGCAATTGATGGAAAATACAAAAAAGAATGTGCAGAGTTTTCCGGAGTGGATTTACTCCCCAAAGAATTCAGGGGCATATTAAAAAATGCAATAAAGGTAAACGCTCATTTGCTTATGATTAATTCTGATGCCGAGAATAAATTGGTTGCAGAAGTACTTTTGTTCATGGAACCTGCTCTTTCTTTCATGGTCGTGCTTTCAGATGATGCAAGCAAATACTACAATCCCAAGAGCCATATGAATGATATAATAGAAATAAAGACTTACGCAAAATAAGATTAAATGACCAAGACACTGTTCTGTTCTCAGTAAGTTTTGGGAGTGTAAAATAGAGTGTGTAAGTTCAAAAGGAACTTCACACTCTGTTTTGTTGTCAAGGTATGTTAAACTATCCAAAAGAAAAGGAAGGGAAGGTTACCATGGCAAGAAAAAAGAGAGATCCGAAAAAAACAGCACTGGTACAAGCAATCTTAAACGAATATCAGCCGGAGAGCGTTGAGGACATGCAGGATGCGCTAAAAGATATCTTCGGTCCGATGTTTGAGGCTATGCTCCAGGGAGAAATGAAGGACCACTTAGGCTATGAGAGCAATGAACGCAGTGAAAAGGATGGGGAAAACCGCCGGAACGGTTATTCGAAAAAAACGCTGAAGACCTCTTATGGAGATGTCCCGATTGAAGTCCCAAGAGACCGTGATGCCAGTTTCGACCCTAAGGTCATTCCCAAACGGACCACCAATGTCTCCGGTATCGAAGACAAAGTCCTTTCCATGTACTCAAAAGGAATGAGCCAACGTGACATTGCCGCAATGATCCAGGACATCTATGGATTCGAGATCTCCCATGAGACGGTCTCTGATATTACAGACTGCGTACTGGAACAACAGCAGGAATGGCAGAACCGTCCTTTGAAAGAATGTTACCCGTTTGTCTTTGTAGACTGTATGTATGTTACCTTGCGAAAAGAATATGAGACAAAGAAATATGCGGTCTATACGATGCTTGGATATGACATCGACGGAAAGAAAGATATCCTTGGATTATGGCTGAATGAGACCGAGAGCAAGCACAGCTGGATGCAGATCTTTGATGAGATCAAAGCACGGGGAGTGGAAGATATCTTCTTTTTATGCATGGATGGAGTCAGCGGCCTTGAGAGCGGGGCAAAAGCGATCTTCAAAGACGTGGTGGTACAGAGGTGTATGGTGCATCTGATCCGGAATTCGGTGAAATACGTACCAAGCAAAGACTATAAGGGATTTACAAGCCATTTAAAGAAGGTCTATGGTGCGCCCAGCGTGAAAGCGGCAAGGGCAGAGTTAGAGAAGCTAAAACAGACATGGAGTGCCTATCCGGGAGCGGTAGATGTATGGGAGAGAAATTTTGCCCATGTAGAACAACTATATGATTATGGGAGTGCGGTACGAAAGATCATGTATACAACTAACGCGGTAGAAAGTATCCATTCAAGCTTTCGAAAGGTGACAAAGCAGGGAGCGTTCCCGAATGAAGATGCGCTGCTGAAAGTGCTGTACCTGCGGATCAGGGAACTGTATAGAAAATGGGAAGGAGGGAATGTACGAAACTGGGCAATGGTGAGGAATCAACTGGATATGGATCCCAAGATCCAGCCACGGCTGAGAAAATATGAAGGGATGTAAAACACGAGATCCACAATAGGTAAAAGAGGGGGCTTTCTTTTGATACCCAAAAATAAAAAGGGAACAAAAAGAAGAGGAAGCGCACCCAGATACAACAAGAATACCGGTGAAATCGACCACCGGTATTCTAAAAAATCAGAAATTACACATTTTACTTGACAATCCCTAAGTTTTGGCAGATGATTTCTTATTCTACATCTCTTATATCGATGTCGGTCCGAATCCCCTTAAAAACCGCTTCTCGAAGTACTTTCTTTGTATTTGGCATATATTCAATCGTACATACCAATGGTTTGGTCCAAACAGCTTCATCATTCCCAACTGGCAGTAGTTTAAATGGTGCCTTTTTTATTGTAGGCATATTGCGGATTGTTTCTATTGTAACTCCTGCTGTAACATGTCCTTTGTAAATATAATTTCCACTTTTATACTTGGCCAGAATTAAGCTGTATCGATTATCTTGTTTTCTGATATAGCCAACTACAATATAATCATCATCCAATAAACGTTTAAATTTAATCCAATCACTTGTTCTTTTTCCCTGAAAATACAAGCTATCTTTCCGTTTTGCGACAACTCCCTCCAGCTGTCTCTCTTCCGCCAGCTGGTAGAGACCAATTCCATTTTTCTCGATATATCGTGAAATTGCAATCCTGCTGTCTTCTAATCTTAAAGCTGAGTTAAGACACTCTTTTCTTTCCATAAGCGGTAATTTTGTAATCTCGCGGTCACTAAGAAACAGACAATCGTAGGCAACGAAGCTCGCCGGCAGCTGTGTCGCAGCCAACCGAATCTTGAAGGGATCAGATAAAAGCGTTCGTCGTTGCAATTCATAAAAATCTGGGACTCCATTCCTTAAGATAATTAACTCACCGTCTAAAATACATCGCTTGCTTATTGATTTATTGATATCTACCAGCTCCGGAAATTTTTGAATAAGAGACATATCTCTTTTATTCCTTAGATCTGTTTCATTGATGTCTAAATAAGCAATGCATCTGCATCCATCCAATTTAAGTTCATAAATCCAATTTTCATCGTTGAATGCAGTCTGCTTATTTTTAATTAACATTGGCTTCACATTCTTATTCTGAAATAGACTCATGCTCCAGCCTGATCCTCATGTTTATTTCCCTTTTCGGACTGTTCAAGACTCTTTTGCAGGGCTTCCATAAGATCAATGATATTTGATTGTTCTCCCTGGTCAACCGCGATCACATTATTCCCTTTGATTTTTTGCCAGATTGCTTCTTTAAGTCTTTCTTGATATTCATCTTTAAAATCTGAAGCCATGAACTTTTTCTCCATATTTTTCAGAATTAATTTTGTCATTTCTAGTTCTTTTTCATCCAGCTTCATCTTAGAGATCTTCCTTGGTATTTCAACAATTTCATCATAATAATATAGAGTTTTTGCTATCATACCATCTTTAAGAGGATATAATGCAATCGTCTTTTCTGATTGCCCGATTACTGTTTTTGCGATTCCTATCATCTTCAAGGATAACAGTGATTGCCGTAACAATTCAAATGGTTTTTCAGCGCCCTTATCCGGCACCACATAGTAGTTTTTATCATAATAAAGCATATCAATATCATTTAGTTTTGAACATTGAACTAGATGAATTGTTCTGTCTTTATTTGTTTTTAAAAGTTCCAGCTCATCCTCCGTCATCGTAACATATCGCCCTTTTTCGTATTCATAGCCTTTCACAATATCCTCTGACGAAACCTCTTTACCACAATGACTACAATATTTTTTGTAACGGATCCGAGCTTTGCTTTCTTTATCTAACTGATTAAAATGAATTGTATTATCAGTTGTTGTTTTATATAAACTCGTTGGAATCAATACCATATACATGGAAATACTTCCCTTATGTGCTACTGCCATAATTTACACCTCTTTTTTAGTTTAGTATTGCAATTAGGAAGCTTTTTCATGCAACAAAAAAAAGGAGCTCTCGCTCCTTAATAAAGATTCACTTGTCAACTCTTAAGGGCATTATAATAACATTCATACCTTTTTCTGTTTATCTCTTCACGTTGTTTCTCATCCATAAAAAAGTATTCTGTTGGATATGTTTGAGTCGTATCAAGCATAGATGATATATGTATCATGAACTCCGATCTGCCTAAATCAAGTTCGATAGCCGCTGCATCACTCTCTGATAATTCTAATTTTCCAACCTGGGATAAGCACTTTTCAAGTACATCTTCCACGCGTCTTGCAATATCTATTGCCCGCTTATAGTCAGCCTTATGAATCTCCTTACAATGCGCCACTCGATTTCGATATTCGGTTAATTGATCCCAGTCATCCTCTAAATCCTTTTTTAAATCCACATCTTTAACCTGATCACGAAAGTATCTTTCCCAATTTGATTTTCTTTCGAAATCAGAAATTAATTCGGATAACTTATCCTCCTCTTTATTTTGAACTAATTTCTTCAGTTTATCAATGATATTCCCCAATTCCATTTTAGGGAATGTCGAAAAGAAAAATTTACCTAACTGGCTAAACGATACTTTATATAAATAGTTTTCTTCTTCTGTTACTGCTATTTGATCTTTGATTTCTTTAGGAATCCCTTTTTTAATCCAGTTTTTCCCTAACGCATTGACCATGAAGAAATATAGTAATTTTCTCATCTGATTCTCTATATGATTGATTGTGGGATATAATTTTTTCCCATAGTAGATCGAAATGTCATCCCATATTGTAGTTATACTAAAGCGTTCATAGTGTCTGATCGTTCTATGTATCATTCCATCGGCCTTTTCTAAAGAGTCTAAGGCTTTGGATGTTTCCAAACTCATATAAAAAATATGATCTTCTGTGCGAACCTGTTGCTTGGCCAAATGAAAATTCAAAGCATGTGAATCAATAATCAACTGATCAACCTCTAGCTTAATCGCTTCATTTGACATTAGAAGTCCTCTAAACCCTTCTTCTGTACAACAGAACTTTTCCTTATCTTCATTGGTTATTAAATATTCAATCTTCATGATTTACCCCATTTTCCTACATTTAATCTCAAAATATTTCCCTATTATTCAATGATAACAGAGTCATCTTCTTTTTCAATGCTTTTTTGAGGGTTCATGAGACTCAAGATCAATCATTACTCCTTGGACTATGGGGCTCTCCATATATTTTCAACCATATACTCAAGTATTTTTCGTTGTGAAGTTGCCGCTTCATCATAAGATCCTTCCCTTTTTCGCAACTGGCAGCGTTCATATAAATCTGATATTACCTTGTCTTAACTGCTTAACTTATGATGTTTCCACAGTTTGGACAAATATTTTCATTCTGGATAGGAGTCCTGCATTTCGGACACGCTTTCTCGATATAAAGATAATATAAACTTTTTGTGTTATACCCATTTAATTGATGACCACATCTTTTTGTAAGTACAACACGACAATCTGAATTCCTTAATTTCCACTTTTCTAATTCGTTATCAAGACCCTCATAACTCATGCTAAACAATGCAGATTTCTTAAAAAATCCTAGTTGAAATATAAACGGATACGTTAGTCGCTCTTCATACTTGATTTGAATTCTTGAAGGTACTGTTTCCAACTTTAACGGAATATTATAATTCATAAATGTGTGAAAAGATACCTCTTTGACCACAATTGACTGGTCCCTTAGCCATTCATTCACTGTCTTAATGTTTCCAGCGTTATACGATAATCCACCAAAATGAAATGTTTTATCTCTTAATACTATCTCGCTTTTCTGACATGATTGCATTTCAAGGCTTTTCCCACAATGCTGACAGAACTTAGAATCATCGGGCGTCTCCTTCCCACAAAATCTACAAAACATATATCCACTCCCCTTTTCCCTGAAGCCACAGAAAACCACTGTAATCTCTTCTTTAGACATTAAATAACCTCAAATTCTATTTTATGACCAAATCATTCCATTGTCAATTATTCACTTATATTGAAAATAGTATTTGAATTACAAAATAAAGAGAAGCTAAAGCATGCTCCTCTCTATTTCTTAATTATATAATGTTCGCAAAAACAATTTTATTTTTTAGCCCCACAATCGCATTTATATCCAGTAACCACTTTTTCATCGTAGGCTTTTTTGTCAACTTTCCACCGCTGCTTGGTCGTGGCTTCATGATGGACAGTTACTGGAACTCTTTTTGTGTACCATGAAGACTGACATCCAGTTCCTAAAATCAGATCATGCATACCTGCAAATTCTTCAATAGTAGAACAAAATGTATCATTAGGATATTCTTTCAAATGTTCCTCCCATCCAGCTTTGTACTTTTCATATTCCACATCTAAATCTTTGCCACAGCCGTAACAAATGAAATGTGTCTCATACTTTATCTCCTCCCAAGCTGGCACTATCACTGTCTCATAATGTCCAACTGTATCATGATGCACCGTTTTATACTGTTTTTCCCAGACATGGCTATGGGTTTTAGATGTATTAGTAATTTTTTTCCCTCTAGTGTTATATACTTGGATTACAGCTTTACTGCTTCCAGCCTGCTTTTTCAACTTTACTTTAAAATAGCCAGAAGTCTTACTTGCCTTTGCTGTATAAGCCCTTCCATTAATCGTTACTTTAACTTTATAGCTCGGTCTGGTATACCCACTGATTGTTTTACTAGAAGTCTTAAAGTTATTAACTACTAGTTTTTTAGCAATCACATAGAACTTTTTCTTCGTATAATATTTCTTCCCTTTGTAAGCCTTGACGGTATAACTTTTCCCGGCTTTAAGTTTTGGGATTTTAATACTAAAATTCCCCTTTTTACTTGCCTTAGCCTGATACGTTTTCTTACCGATCTTTACTTTGACCCGATATTTTTTCTTTGTTTTCCCTTTGATCCTTGTGTTTTGTTCATACACCCTGTTGACGTTTAACTTCTTTTTAGCTGCTTGGACATCTGCCGGCATTGCTCCGATCACACCTGCCGACATGATCATGCTTAATACTGCTACCAAGGCTCTTGCTTTCATCTTTTTCATGATACTCCTCCTAAATCCAATGAGAGATTTCAATGGTTCCTTTTCATTCATAGTATGTATCTTTTCTTTTTCTCTCATAAGCTCCTTTATATATTATATCATGTTATTTCCATTTTTGTATAATAAGATTAGATTCTTGGTTAAAAATAGATTCCTTCCCTAAAACTATAATTTTTCAGATTAGACTACAATAAAAGTCCCGGAAGACTTCCAGGGCATTCTATCTCATTTTTCTATGTACACAGCGTTTTCCAAAAAAAGATCTTTGCTACTCGTTCCAACAGATGATTTTTATCGGCTCTCCTACTGGGTTATACACACCAAGCTTATCTGCTTCTTTGATCAAAGCTTTTACATCGCGCTTAAGAACTTCCGCCGCTTCATTTATAGTGTCATAATGATAGAGTTTTAAATGAATCATATTAACGCGGTTCACATAATAGTCAGTTCCGCCGGTATAAAGCCTTCTGCCAACCATACGATGTTGAAAATGAACAGATCCGCCCGAAACGTTTGCATATTGAACAAAATACTCTTGCTGATACTTTGATCCAATAAGAAAACAATAGTTTAGATCGTTGTTCATTTGGATTTTGGAGATCAAAGTACTAAAATTAAAAAGCAGTTCAACATAGGAATCCGTCGCAGGAACATTTTCCTTAAGCCAATCTTCGATATTGTATCGTCTTCCATCTTTATCAAAATACTGATTAATTCCATAGACGGCAATCACATAAGATTGATTTGCAAATACCTTATCTATGAATCCGCGATTTCGATCCAGTTCACAACTACCCAATTCTGTACTTAATGAAGGTTTTGAATCCCCAAAAGCACAGATACCATCTTTACAGATAACCATTCCTACAAAGGTCATAATCCCATCCTCCATACCATTTTTTTGTTTTAGTATAGCAGGAAAAGATGCTGCTTGTGACATATTTTGGTTATTCCACGGCACTTGAACGGGTTCATAGGCAGGAACCCCCTGATTATTACTATACACAGTAATGCCTCCTTTTGAATCTTTACTTGTTACAACCAATCCATATGGCAAAGGAGAAGGCTTTTCCTTCTCCCCTATTTCAGAAAAGAGCTACTTATCTTTCTTCCTACTTTTTGTATTTTTCTATCGCAGGCTCAACTTTAATGGTTGTCCTCTACAGTATATGAAACTACCTGGATGTCCCCTCCAACAGGGTTATACGGCAAAAATGCATCCCCGATCTCAATGATACTCTGAAGAAGCAATGTCCCCTTTTCCTCTAATTGAAACACATCCCAGTTTGGATTTATGGAAAGATTTCTGGGCATTAATTCAACTACCCCCGCATAACGACAATTAGAGATTGCTTGTTGTGAGTTTAAACAATCGATTCCTTCCGAGCTGACCTTGTATTCCTTTATAAAATATCCATCATTTCCAGGAAACTCTTTACATTTGTAATGTCCACCAACGAAAAAATTATAAATATCATTCATTGAATGATTATTTTCATATAATAACTCTTGAAAACTATCAAGCACTTTGCGAAAATCATCTGGAAATCTCTCGATTAATAAATTCAGAACGTCTTCTACTTTTATCGGTATTTTACTTTTAATGATTCGATTATTTCCCCACGTTGCCAAGAGATAATTTGATGCCTTAAAAACTTTTTGTGTCCTTCGATTTTTCTCCTCTACTGAATTCTGTACTGTACTTTTAGAGTCTGCCACTGCAACAATTCCGTGAAGACTATTCATCATCATAATGAAACTCATATCATTACTCCTTTGCGTACTCTGTCTCATGATTTCACTATGATTTTTCCATGTTTTTTCATTACTGTCAACATTGTTTTTATAAGGGAATCCCATTGAATAATTTCTGTAGTTTTCTTCTGTTCCCTCTACTATCCCATTGTACATATATCCGGAAGATCCATAATATTTCATCGTTTTACTTCCTCCATTTTCTTTTTGAAAAGATGCTCTCTAGTAAAGAAGAGGGAATACTCCCCCTTCTTATACCTTTATCTACTGCTTTTTCTTCTTTTTCTTTAATGTGAAAGCGCTTCCCGCCACTCCAAAAGCAGCAACAATTCCAACGATAACAATAGGAACAGCGGAAGATTGTCCAGTCTTAGCTACGTCATTTCCCGATCCGTGAGAAGGCGTTGTCTTTTTTGGTGTCACAGGCTTCTTGACATTCACTGTCTGTCCTTTATCATTAATATCTTCGTGCCGCCCAATTTCCATATTGGATTCGACATCAATAAGCTTTTCAAATACTACCAGATCTTTTCCTGCAAGATCTGAAGCATCAAAGGTGAAAGCAAGGTTGGTCGTCCCGCTCTCTGCTTCCGCTGTAAAAATCTGCTCTGCAGTTACTTCTTCTCCATTGACCTTTAAAGCCTTACCAGTACTCTTATCCATGAGTTTTCCAGAAATCTTGATTTTCTGTCCGACTTTTACATTTTTCCATTCGACCTGATCAACGATGGTCACCTTGCCATTTGCAGAGATTGAATGATCTCCATCAGCTTTATCCGTTGCCGTGGTTTTTACGCTTGGAAAATGGATCGTCTGCTCTTCATCCTTAATATCCGCATGAGTAGCAACGCTGATTCCATCCTTTGCGATATCTTCAAAGACAACGGTCGTCTTTCCAGCCAGTGCACTCGCATCTAAGGTAAATTCAAGTTCCACAGTCCCATCTGCTGCTTCTGGAGTAAATGTTTTTTCAGCAGTTACAGGCTTCCCGTTGATCAAAAGTTCTTCTCCTGTGGATTGATCCATAAGAGTTCCTTTTACAGTGTATTCCTTGCCGGCTGTAAGATTTGAGTAAGCAACTTCATCAATAATGGTTACCCGCTCTCCTGCAAGAGAAGTATGAGACCCATTTGCCTTGTCCGTTGCAGTCGTCTTTACGTTTGGAACATAGATGGTTTGAGCTTCATCATTGATATCTGTGTGGACCGCAAATGTTTTCTTCTGATAGATCAATTCTTCAAATGCTACGAGAGTCTTTCCAGCGGTGTTGACTCCGCTAAATTTAAAGGTCACATCAACAGTTCCATCCGCTTTTTCCGCTGTAAATTTGGCCGAAGCAGTAATCACATCCCCGCTATCATCCTTAGCCGCTTTTCCTGTTTCCTTATCCATCAAGGTTCCAATAACCGTATAAGTCTTTCCAACAATCAAATTCTTATAGGATACCGTATCGATGATCGTAACATTTTCATCAGCCCTGGTCTCATTAGTCCCTGTTTCAGCATCAACGGCTTTTGTTTTGATTGCAGGGAACTTGATCGTCTGCCCTTCATCTTCGATATCTTTATGCGTTGTTACAACGAGGCTGCTGTCAGTTCCTCCCTTATATAAGGTTTCGAAAACAACGACATCCTTTCCAGCAAGATCTGTAGCATCGAAAGAGAATGACATCTCTACTGTATTGTTTGCTCCTTTAGCCTTAAATGTCTTTTGTGCAGTAATCTCTTTTCCATCCTTTGTAAGAACTGCAGTCCCTGTTGCTTTATCCATGAGGATACCTTTTAAGGTGTATTCTTCTCCGTCATCAAGATTCTCATGTGTCACGGTGTCCGTGATGGATGCGTCCTCACTCGCTGCACAGACATGAGTTCCGGTTGCATCATCCTTTGCCGTGGTGTGAATTTTAGGTGTGGTCGTTTCATTGTCGATGATAGTTCCAAGATCAACTGATTTCTGATCTTTCTGAATCCAAAAATCAACCGTTACCAGATCTAAGTTCTTATTCGTTTCGCAGCGTAATTCTTCTAAGGTATATTTTCCATAAGGAAGAGCTCCTTTAGCATCATCGGTCTTGGCCATGGACTGATCTTCTCCAAGGCCAAACCACACGCCGGAGTTGTAGTTAAAGTCAGAAGTCTTTAAAACTGTGTCTTCGTTGTATCCGTTTAAAAGTTTGTCATTTGCATTGGTCTCTGCGCTGTGCTTTGGATCATCGGAAGTGAAATTACCGTTCTTATCTGTTACCACAACATGGGATTCGCCCGTTGTAGAATTCGTGATCTTAAAGGCCGCGCTGATATTCTGTTGCTTTCTGCCTTCTCTTTTGATGAATTCCATATCACCACGAATAACCTCATTTTTAATATTCAAATCACCGGAATCATTCGGGGTATACCGATGTCCATCTTCCCCGTGGCAGACTACGGTCTTTTCAGATCCGTCTGACATCTTATATCCAGTGCTGCTCGCAATTTCCTTTACGCCGTATGTACCATAAGGCAGATCTTTGTTCCCAGTTTGAGCAGTGTACTTTTTAAGAGTTTTATCCCAAGAAGCTTTGATCTTTGTTACTTCCTCTCCGGGCTTGATCTCTTTATCCTTATAGTGAATAGAGTTTGTACTCCGGTTGATGATAGAAAAGGTCGTTCCCTCCAAAGTGGCACCCTCTGGCGACGCTGTGTGATCCTTTCCTCCAATGGCTTCACTTTTGTTGAACTCTTTATCGGATTTCCATACCTGGATGCCGTAGTTTTTGACAGGATCGCTCACAGCGAAGCTTGCTGCAATCGTGCCAAGATCTTTTCCCTCTTCCACTTTTGTGAAATAGGTTCTACTAGGCAAAGTTGCCCCGTTGACAGAAACCGCAGAGTCTTCTAATTTATATCCGTTTGGTGCTTTTGTTTCTGCAATGGTGATAGTTCCATATGGAATCGAAATCTTCCCATCTATTTTGTAAAAATCGTCTCCAGCAATTTTATAAGAATCAGCAAATTGAACTCTATTTACTTTTTTTCCATCTTGAACAAATACTTTGGTTTCTAATACCCAGGTCCTGGTTGCTTTACTTGGCAGTTTATCAATACTGTCGTAATAACTATTGTAGTAGTTTACAGTAAACTGTGCTCCTGCAAGGTCTGCATCCCCCTGCTGATCTGCATCCCCAGTATCTTTATCCACCTTTTTGACCTCAAATCTTACCGGGTCAGTACCAGGAACATCAGAGACATTCACCACAGCTGGATTATCCTCATCGTTGTCCGTATCGACCGTAACGGTCTTTACCCCCTCATCCAGCTCGTAGCCTTTCGGCGCCTTCGTTTCTTTCACATAATATTTCCCTGCATCAATCTCTTTCGCATCAGTTGTTCCATCTGCCTTCGTTGTAAGGGTCATGACCTTCTTCGTGCAGGCAGCGTCGGAATAAACGCCAAATTCAGCGCCCTTTAAGCTATAGCAGTTATTTCCGTTCGTAATCGTCGTATTGGCAGAGGACTTCTTGATTTTTAATGCCCCCTTGGATTCGATTGCTAACTTATAGATTCCGAATCCGGATTGCGTGTTCACTTCCTGCGTATTTAATCCAATGATGACATATCCATCGTCTGTATTGACATGAAGGACTGACAGACGAATCTTTGCGGTATCTCCTGACTGCGTTCCCATCGGATTCGTGATATGGCAGCATTCGCCTGCATACATATGTTTGCTGGAATAGGAAGCATCATCCCCATCATAGGTCTTAGTAAAAGTACCTTTTTGATGGAAGTTAAGAGTCGCTTTATTTTTGTTAATTGCTGTAGCCTTATAGTTGCTCTGGTTCTTACTTGGCAGTGTCATTCCGAAGGTGACATCCTCAAAATTTGTCTTTTGATTAACTCCATCTGTGTCGTCAAAGTCACTTCCTTTATCATAGACGTCGAACCATCCGCTTTCTGCAGAGCCTGTTGGAATATATAAATACTTGATTGAATGTTTAATTGACTCTTTTCTGGCTTTTGTGCTATAGTCGCCAGTCACATCATCAATATCGCTAAAATATTGAATATTCGCATTGTATTCAAACACCTGGCCATCTTGCAGTTTGCTGGTATCAATCTTATCAAGAACAATTGGATCTCCTGTTTTTTTGTCTGCAGCAAATTTCAGCTTATCTGGATCCGTGATCTTTGCGCTGACATCTGTCGTAAAAAGCTTTAAAATCCTTTCAGAAAGCTTATCTTTCTTTATTTCCACCCGAACTGATTTTAATGTTGCTGGCGATACGCCCAGTTCTAGTTCTCCAGTATCTTTGTTATAAACAGCTGCTTCTTTTTCCTTAAGATCGTATTCTGTTTCGGAATCATTTAAGTAGACCTTGAGATCCTCCAAACTAAGCCCTCTTGCGATCTTTAAAGAATCTGTGATTGGCACAGAAGTTGTTACATCATAAGTATTTCCAGTTAAGATCTTATGATCTTCTTTGGAGTCTGTATTTGGATTTTTAACCGTTACATCGATCTTCGTATCCTGATTGCTCACACTTCCTGCATACATGACCTGCCCGGTTAATAGCGTATCCTTCTCTTCTGTAAAATAAGACTTTGGAATATACGCAAGTCCGGATTCTTTGTCAAATTTAATGTCCCTGCGTATATCCGGCTTCTTATTATCAGTTCCTCTTACAAAAGCTGCATCATAGATGTCCCCGATTCCGTTCTGAGCTGAGAAATCGGCAATATAATATTCCGAATTATCGCTTGTTGTATACAGTGGTACAACTTCAGTATACTGAGATACGAATGCATTCGCATATTTAGTCCAAAGTGTATCAATAGTACATTCTTTTGGTAGCTTTGATTTTTCGGCGATCAAGCGTTTCAACCGGATCGAATATTTCGTCTGCTCCAATTCCTTTTTAATCTTCTTTTCTGATTTTCCTTTTACATCTTTCGCTAGTTTTTGATCTAAGTTTCCTGCTACATAAGATTGGGTTTCTTCATATTTTGGCTTTGAAACAGTCACCGCATTGGAATGTTCCAAAGGCACATCGGCCGCTGCCACATTGGTCAACCCACAAAATGAGCTGAATATCATGGCCGTCGCAGTCAGGGAACAAAGAACCCTTAAGAAGATCTGCTTTAAAGTTTGCTTCTTTTCCATATTTCGTTCTCCTTTTCTATGTTCATTTATAATGTCTTAAGCAGGAACATCTCTTTTGTTTCCTTTGTTTTATGACACCCCTTTCGTTTCAAAGTAATCCGTAGATTATGTCCCACTCTATTCTTAGTATGTAAAATAAGCCTTCCTTTTTCTGTGATTTAGAGGGTCCAGAAGGAAAAAAATATAAAGATCCAATTGTTTTAGGTCAAAAAAAAGAACATGCATTTCTGCACATTCTTTTTACATCTCAATATTTTAGTAGGATGTTTGTGTGATATTAGACTTACTTTGTTCGGGAAACTATATAATTTAGCAGGAGATGCATTCCTCAGTTAAATTCTGATTTTACTCCCATGGAAATAACATTATCTCTAAATCCACATTGCCTGATCTTACAATCGTTCCATCATTCTTTGCAAGCCACTGTATTGTTAGTGTATTCGAATTTGGAACTACCGGTAATATCTGAACATTATATGCGAAAGAATTGATATTTCCGAAAGTTGGAGTTATAAGTGCTAATCTTGAATTTGATGATGGAGTGATAGACAACCCAGTCCCAATTGCATAATTTCTTACAGTCGTCTTCTGTATTTTGTGGGTACTTATATATGAATTAAGAGTGGATTTTGTTGTATCTAAATCCGAATTTAGGCTATTAAGTCTAGTGTTCGTCTGCTGTATTGCTTCTGTGTGAGCCTGATATGCTTCAATATTAACTAATCCAGCGGAATTCAATACCACTTCAAAAGGCACTGTATTAGAAATATCAAAGTAGAAGTCCCATGTAATAGAAAAGCCTGGACTTTCCTTTTCAGAAGGAATATTTTTAGCCTGTGCTGCCTGCGCAAGACAGAACAAAATCTCTCCTTCATCTGGATCTTCTGCATAAAATCCCACCTGCCATAATTCATAGCTTTCTTTTAGCCCTTATTTTCCAGCAAAACTGGAATGATCATTTTCTCTCCATCTGTTCTGGTTGGCTGAAGCGTGATATCATATCCACCTTCCGTCACATCGAGCTGCTGCCTCAAATCTACAACCGGAACTTTTTTCGCACCTGTCGTCACTCGCTTAATCTTCAATGTCTGCCCACTTAATAACTTTGCCTGTAAGGCCTTTCCTTTGTCTGTTAAAACTGTGTTTTCCCAAATATTCATAATTAATTTTCTCCTTTGTAATATCTATAATTTTTGTGCAAGAGAGAATATATCACGGTAATTAGGGGCAATGTGGCAAATTTAATAAAAAAAAGAACACGCGACAAACGTGTCCCAAATTGTTTCAACTGTCTAACAGTGCAAAAATAATAGGTTTTCTCAAATAATTTCCGTCTTAATGTTCCCACCAACAGGGTTGTAAAACAACCATTCATCGTAAAATTTAACTGCGTCTTGAAGACAGCGAACCAATCTTCTTTCAATATTTCTTATATTGTCATTATCACGAAGAATGCGTTTTCCATCAATATTCTGAAATAAGACCTGATAGCATTGTGCTCCACCAAAATACATTGCTCCTACTTCAGGATAACAGAAAGTACTCCATTGTATTTTCATGTTATCGATCTGAAAACACTCGATTGCATAAGAATCGTCCTTTTTCATAGCATTTATAAAAAAGCAAACACCATGCTCCGGAATTAGAAGTTGCTTTCCCTTTATGAAATCATACAGGTTTCTGCCTAAAGAATTAAAGTGGTCTCCCTCATAGATATCAAAAAATTGGCTCAATACTTCTTCCATATAAACCGGCTTATGATCCCTATAATGATGAAGCAGATTGATGCCATGCGACAGCAGCACTCCTTCTGAATAGCGAAACATCTTTTTTGTCTCTCGGTTTTCTTCTTCCCGCTTCTCCCCATTTGACATAACAACCGTCGACTTCGTGTCAGCAAAAGCAATCATTCCGCTTCGCGTACGCAGTAACCCAACAAATGACATGTCTTTCTCCTTTTCAAAGAATTTGTTTGTATTCTCGTTTATTATACCATATTCCTTATATAACATGTCATGTTTTGTATTGTTTGGTATGTTCGTTCCAATATTTCCATCTTCATAGAACTTTTGCTGAAGCTGAACACCTGAATTGTAATTAGAACAGCCCACAGCAGTATCAAGCCTGTATCCCTGCATCATTTGATCTCCCTCCTCTTAATATTTGTTCTTTTAAGTATCAAGACGCTTGAAATGTTTGAATCACTTTATGACCACCAACTGGATTATATGGAAGGTACTTATCTCCCATCCGGATCACGAAATCCAATGCGTCATTAGCTTCTTCCTTCATTCTTTCAAGGCTCCAATCACTTCCGCAAAAGAGTGGAGGGATAAAGGACGGTCCTGTATTCGTTACACAAAAATGATTCGGGTGGATATGTACATCGATCAGACCCTCGGCTGTTCTATGAAATACAATGAACTGGTATTTATGCCGTTCTCGGAATGCATAATCCGGAAGACTTTTGCATCCAAACATAAGATAGTAATCTGACTGATTATTTTCCCAATTTTGCTTGAGTTCTTCATTTAACAAACGAACGAAATCGTATGGTGTCCCCTTAAAACCCTCTAATTTTTCTCCGATCAGTTCTTCAATTGGACGAATGCTCCAATCGGTTCGATAGGTATTGCTTCCGGCAACAACCATAATAAAATTCTTATGCATAAATAATTTTTTTACCTCACGCGTTTCTGAGTATAAGCCGGCAGCCCCATTGATTGTCCCTTTACTGTCTGCAAAAGCAACAATACCTTCATCACTTCTCATTAATCCTACAAAACTCATACCACAATCCTCCATATTATTTTTTCTTTGATTGTAACATGAATAAACCGTTTTTTCTGTCCCGTATTCAGCGTTATCAAAAGGCCCAAAACAAATTCCGCTTGCCTTTTGATGAATCAATTCTCCCGTTGAAATACCAATTTGCATAATGATTCTCCTTCCAAATTCCCACAGTCTTTCTGATTCATAGTTTCTTAATCATAGTATGAAAAAGATTTTTACGACGTTGAATCTCCCCTATGAGAGAAACCATAAAAATTCAATTTTTATCATACTAATTATGAAGGAAGAAAAAATCCGACAGCGTGTTTTATCTTTTACAATCAATAACGCTGCCGGATGCCTGGATGTGATTTGGTTATGTGTTGTGGTGACAAGTTTGGTTGGGAGTCTCCCATCCAATGATTAATCAGAAGCTACGTTTCCTTACGGTACGCATTCTATGGATTCGAAGTGTACCGTTTTGGTCAAAGATTTCTTCGGTCTCCTCCTGAATGAGTTCTTCTTTCTGGAGAGATTTTTCACTCTCAGGCTCTTTCTTCTTATCAAGTTCTGAGTACAGACGAAACAGTTCTATGATTTCTTGGATTGCATTGCAGATCGCAGGGACATGGTCAAATAAAAATGAAACAACTAAAATAATGTAATCCATTTTGGATACCTCCTTTGTGGCGGCATCCGAACATATAAAATTGTCGGGAAAATTTATTGGGCTAGCAATAAAAATCCCCTCATTATTATTATGCTGTTTCTTTCTGTATTTTCAGACACAGCAAAAGCCCAGAGCAGATTCTGGGCTTTTGTTTCTGTGTTTCATTCTTAACTGCTTTTCTACCTAAAAATATCAAACTTACATTTCCAGAAACAAAATCATAGTTGTCGTATGATGATCTTATCACACTTTTCATAATTTTTAATAAGCTGTCTTATATCCCTTTGTTGATCTTTCTGACTATACGAATCACCGCAAGCTTCCTTTTTCACACGGTTCCATTCGAACTTCAAGCATATTTGCGTATTCTTAATTAATTCCCTTATATAACCAGACTGCTTCTGAGTCAACATATGCTTTTTTCGGTGTCTTAGGAGATCTGATCTTGCTCAAAGCTGAATTCCTTGGAGAAACGATCATAATAAAGTCTGCAACAGTCTCTCTTAATTCCTGCATCCAATCTACTCTTCTATCTGTAATATACCTCGCTGAAAGCTCTTTCTTTTGCTTTTCCTCTTCTTTTTGGAAATGTTTTTCCATCTGCTTTAACTAAGACAGATGGCTATAAATATTAAATGAAAGATTTAAGATACCAAGAAAAAGCGCGGCAGATGCAGTCACGATTGCGGCCATAACAGTAGTATTCATACCTTCCCCTCCTGCTTTCTTTAATCTCCATTTCTTGATGAAAGATAACAATTAATAGCACTCCCAAAGTTATCTGCCGACTCAAAACAACTTAAGACAAAAGTAAAAATGGCAACGATGCCGGAAGCGTCTTTTATGGATAGTTCATCTCTTGTTGTAAAATAGATTATAATTGCCAACATCAAATAAGCAAAACCTTTGAAGATAAAGAAATACACATCGGCCAATCTATTATCTCTCGCAAAATAATAAAAGGCTACTTTTACACTTAGTAACAAAAAACTAAAAAATATGGCCCATCTGAATACACCATGAATATTGCTTAACATCTTTGTGCTCCTTCCACTTTCTAAATTTACCTGTAGTATTATTCTTTGACTCATCCACTCTGCAAGAAAGGATATATATTTCAAACTTAATAAAAGACATTATAATCGAACGGGTCCTTTTTCTTCCTTTATCGGTGGGTGATTGATATTGGCAATCTCATTTAACCGTTTCGGGAGCATTTTAGGATGGCTAATGTTATCATCAAATAATAAAACACAGTTGTTTCCAAAAGAATCAGAATATGAAATTGCAAAGCACCTTTCTCTTTTTTTCTTTTTTCCCTGGCCAGACATAATTTCTAGAATCGTGCCGGTATCTCCAAAGAAGAGACTCCCCAAAAAAGCACGCCCTATGACGCTCTTTTTGACCAGTTTATTCCGAGTGATAAAACCAGCACCCAAAATCTGTTCAAAGGCTAAAAGGATATCCTGGTCTTTTTCTTCTTTCCGAAACAGACGTTTTCGAAAGATCACCATCCGTTCTATTTCATCCACAATTATCTTAACTAAACTATTTTCTTCTATATTTGGGAGGCCATCATAGTGTGCAGCGTTCACTTCAAGATTTCCATCTTCATTAATTCCATTAAACCAGCTCATAAAACTTTCCCACCTTTCCTTAATGCCTTTTGGAATATTCTTTCTTTATCATACCATATGAAATTGATTTTGATCGAAAAAAAGAACTCAAATTGTCATAAACCCCTGAAGAATATATCACGCCCTTTACAAACGTATGTTCTTTTGATATACTTGGCAATAAAGATAAGGAGGGAGAAAACATGAAACAGATCAACCTGAATGCCAACAAAACAAGCTTTCAAATCTGTACTCGAGAAGGAATAAAAACATACAACATAAATGAAATTTTATTTATTCGACACGGGAGTTCGAGTGATCACTCAGGAAGAGAACGGGAATTTGATGAATACAAGATCCGCATTCCAATCAATCGTCTGGGACAATTCCGTACCTATGCCGTTCGGTTTTATTACGGAAAGAATTCCTGGTTTATCAGCGAGAATGTCTGTGAATTATTTTCAATGCATATTCCTATCTTACCTTAAACGAGGGTGCCGAGAACTTAGATAAATAGCTACCCAAAGATTGAACATCCTCTAACACAAAAACCCCAAAAAAGAGTCTCTCTTTTTTGGGGCATCCTTACCATTCTAGTTCTTCAATTTTTAATTTCGACTCCGAACCTGCATAAAATTTCTTGCAGTTCTTCCATATCAACGATTCCCTCTTTCCAGCGTTCATAGCTTTCCTCTTTAATTGAAAAGCTGTCCAAGTTAAGTCCGTCCATACATGCAGTTTCTTCCTGTAACTGCTGCAAAAATTCATATAACATTTCTCCAAAATGGAGCATACAGGCTTTATGGTCGTCTTTCTCTGCACACTGCTCTTCATTCTCAAAAAGTTCCCATTCCATTGATTCTGATAAAATTTCTTCTCCAACTCTTTCGTCAATACGAACTACACTATAAAAACATTCTTTTTTATTTGAGGCATGTAATACAATTGGCGATTTTTCAAATGGAATGGGGACTCTGATTCCTTCTTGTCTAAGCTGATACATATGCATAGATAAGACATCCCCTGCTCTTTTCATTGCATCCTCTATGGAATCCGTGAACGTCTGCGTATCATACGAAAAATCTGTAAATGAAACGCGGTAACCATCCCCATCATCCATCAATTCAAATATCGCTGGATAATAAACCATTCGTATTTCCCTTCTCTTTGCAGGTGGATTTAAAACACACTTTTATCTTATCACACTTTCGTGTCGAATAACGTCACATTTTCGATTTTGCTTTTTTTAAGGAAGCTGAAGAATTGACTCCCTTTTTTACTTTTTTATAAGTACTGCTCTTTTTTTGTTCTTTATATGCTTTATCCCGCGCTTTTTTTGCTTTTTTTAAATAAGAGGATGAATTTATACTCTTTGGAATCTTTGGGGTAGAAAGTTTCAATTGATTTGCAAGCTTACCATATGTATTTGTAAATACAGCCTCTGCATCCTGCGTATATTCACTTAGTTTTGCCTCTTCAAGTTTTGAAGTGTTCCCCAGGCCCTCCTGTGTAAATTCTTCCAATAAAGTTTCATATTTTTGATTTACGGAGCCTAGTCCATCCGGTTTTGATGCAAGCGTAAATAAACTGGTATCTAACCCAAGATTTTGATAGTTATTATCCTTCAAGTTCTTTGACAGCCAATCAGATGCTTCACTCGATAAACTTCCATTGTCAACTTCCCCTCCTTCCGCCTGCATTTCTGTTGATTGGGAAGTTTTCATATCCTCTTCTGTGGTTGCCTGAGTTTCCTCTGATAATGTAGCTGCATTTATCTGGTGAAATGGCAGTATCATTATACTTCCAATGATAATAGATACTATAGTCCTTGAATATTTCATGTAGCTTCTCCTTTCTCCATCATATTCTTTTCAATACGCTTTTTTAACGTATCTGGAGTTACGTCACTGCATAACACTCGTCCGCTTTTTAAAAAAATGTAAGACTTTACGGCTCTTCCATTGCAAAACTTATAAAGAGCTTCATCTCTCTCTCGTCCTTCAATGACGCGTTTAAGCGGCCTTGATTCGGTTGCCGCACATATAAAGTCGACATTATTAAGACTCACGTAAACTCCTTTACATACATTTAACTGCATTTTGTTTTTCCTTTCCTAAATTCTTCTTTCATTCTTAGTATGATAATTTTAATGAAAAGAGAATTTAACCTCATATCGTCCATTCTCCTGTTTAAGGACCAACTTTGCTGAATAATTTTTCTTTGTTTTCGCGGAGTAGAATCCATCAAGTTTTTTCGTCTCCCCATGCTTTAATAAATCCTCTATTTCGGACGGACGCAGGACTCTTCCACCAATATTTTTACTAATTGAAAACCTGCATCCATCTTTATACCCATCACATCCATAACCCCATTTGAATTCTTTAAGCGACTTCCCACAGGATGGACAAGTAAATTTTGTTGTCTTTACCGAAGTATTTGTTGAAGGCTTTAAAAAGTTGATTGCCTGGATCTGCTTTGACCAGATTGTGATTTGTTCCTCCACCTCTTTCATAAACTGATCAAAATTATAAGTACCCTTTGCAATTCCATTAAGCTTTGCTTCCATTTTTGCTGTCATATCAACAGATTTGATATCATCCACTGGAAGAATATCGATGATGTGCATTCCAAGTGCTGTAGGTTTTAAAATTCCTTTTGTACGTTCTACATATCCAACTTGAATGATCCGTTCTATGACGCTTGCTCTGGAAGAAGACCTGCCAATTCCCTGGACCTCAAGATCCTTCATAACTTTTTTGAGCTGGATGTCCTTTATGAATCGGCTGCCGGCATTTTGCATAGCAACCAACATTGTTTTTTCTGTATACCTCTTCGGAGGCTTGGTCTGCTTTACATCGATTCGATAAGTTCCATCTACAGCTTCTCCTTTTGTGATATATGGGATTAATTTTTCTTTCATAACAACTTTTCCTACAGCCAGCCATCCCTTAGATTTAACCGATTGTCCTTTCGTATAAAAATTTTCTCCACATACGCTTGTACAAATTTCGGTTTTTGAAATGACGGCTGGATCATAAACCATACGGATAATGGAATACGCAATTAACTCAAAGATTTTTTCTTCATCTGCGCTCATTCCTTTCCCTTTTAAAATATCGGCTCCCGTTGGCACAATCGCATAATGACTTGTGACTTTACCAGAATCAAAGAAACGGCTCCCTCCAACTTTTCTTGTTGCTCCTGAGACGAGCCCTGCATACTTAGGCACTCTTCCCAACATTTCAAGAGCAGCCTCTATCGACTTTTCCATCCCATTGTTCAAATATCTTGAATCTGTACGTGGATAGGAAGAATACCCCTTATCATAAAGAGACTGTACGATCTGCTGTGTTTTGGAAGCAGAAAAGCCATAAAGGCTGTTAGCATCCCCCTGCAGGGTCAATAAATCATAAAGAAGAGGGACGTCTTTGTAGGAATCTTTTGTTACGACAGAAGCTACAGACCCTTTATTCCCGTTTACTTTTTGAAAGATCAGCCAAGCTTCACTTTTTGTGTCAAACTTTTTGGATTCATGGGTTCCGTCATAGGATTCTCCCTGCTTTGTTGTAAAGCATCCATTCAGTACAAAATAATCTTGCGGTTTAAAGTTTAGGATCTCCCGTTCCTTTTCTACCAAAATATTAAGGGCTGCAGTCTGCACTCTTCCAACAGGGTACACAGTCTTATAAGGAGCAAATTTCAGCGTAAAATCTTTTGTTAGATTCCAGCCATAAAGTGCGTCAACATTTGCCCTTGCACATCCAGCCATGGCAATGTTTCTTACATCTTTTGCATCAATCAAATTCTGAGGCAGGAATGCCTTTTGAAATCCCTTTTCTGTCTGCTCATCTAAAATAACTCGTTTAAAAGGAGTTTTCGTTTCACTCAACTGATAAACATAATGAAAAATCAACTCCCCTTCCCGGTCATCATCCGTCGCATTAATGATGAGATCTGCCCTTTGAAAAAAATCCTTTGCATTCAAGTATAATTTCAAGGAACTCTTTTCGGCCTTGATCTCATAACCTTTCGGAATGAATGGGACCGGAATCTTACTCCAATTTTTATAAGCCGGATCATACTCCGCTGCCTGCTTTAAGCTGCATAAATGTCCAACACCCCAGATTACATAACATTCCTCATTTTGATAGGTGATCTTATGGTATAGATCCCTGCTCCTTTGTGCAACTGCTTTTCGCTGCAAGGTATTGTTAGTCTCCAGTTGTGAAAATGTGATATCTACCCCTTGATTTAAATGGATTGCATCTAGTGCGGCCGCAATCTTGCTGCCCATATCTGGTTTTTCTGCAAATATTACTATCATATATATTCCCTTTCTTTTAAATACACTCGCTTCTATCTTTAGTATGAGAACGCGCCTTTTTCCCTCATAACAAAAGCGCACCATAGCAGGTGCGCCCTTTTATTCGATCTTTAAATTTTTATATAAAAAATGTCTGATCAACCGAATCACTTCTCTTCCTTCTGATATTGTCAATATTAGTTGACACATTTTTCTCAAGCATATCACTGACTATGCG
>OAWS01000694.1_pt1 | contig 24078 bp, 8 predicted proteins | sample 1517141 | NCBI WGS metagenome assembly OAWS01 (sample SAMEA2580173, study PRJEB22360) | human gut metagenome | biome: human gut; feature: human-associated habitat; material: faeces | place: Denmark | collected 2008/2010
GCGCCAGAAACAAACGTACGACTGGCGGACGGCTCCGAAGTACCGATTACCGACGTCAAAGTTGGCGACAAGGTACTTTGCCCGCATGAAGACGGCACGGAATCCGAAGAAACGGTCCTGCATACCATGGAACCACACTATAGCGACGTATGGAACCTTGTATGTAAGGACGGCGTAGATACCCACTATGTCATGGCCACCTTGACACAGCCACTCCTTACAGAGGATAACAAATTTGTCGAAATCAGCGACATGACACTGGGAACGAACCTCAAAGGCCGTGGGAAAATCGTCAACATGGTTTACGCCGGGGAACGGAAGGTATACGACCTGCATGTTTCCGGGGACAATAATTACTATGCAGACGGCTTCATCGCTAAAGGTGGTAGCACCGACAATTGGGTAAAGGAGGATAACTAATGGCAAAATCGAAATATAACTATATCGAAGACAATATCAGCCAGAACTATGCGCCCCGGCAGTATTCCGCCCCGTTTACCACGCAGACATTACCACAGCTGAACTTTGCACAGTATGCGTTCCAGGACCCTAAATTTGCGCTGGGGATGCTCATCGGCAATGCCGTGGGAGCAAATGTCTTGAACCGTAAGCAGAAGGAAGCTGACCAGATGCTTTTTAGACAAGACAACCCGGTATCCATGCCGGACAATGTACCTTTGTATGATACCAGCACCACGCCTACCCTGGCAGACGGTAAAACCGCCGCCGTCGGCAATGCATATAGCGGTTTTGGTGCCAACCCGTCGCAAGTATCGACCGATTTTCTGCCTAACTTGCAAGGCGTAAACGGACGGCTGAATTACAATACCGACACCGGGGCTGTCAACTATCAAATGCCGACGTTCCTGCCGTCGATGTATGCAGAAAACAATCTCGGAAAATACTACCCCACGGCGACCGATGCAGACGGCAATATGATAGGCAATATCTCGTTCGCAGACTACCTCAACAACCAGAGTAAGGCGGGGCAGGGGCAGGGCCTCTTTGACTTCAATGCCTTGCAGAAAATGGCCGCTGATGACGCCGCAAAGGCTGCCGCGAAGAATCCGCAGGCGACCGTAGCGCAGAACATGGGCGTCCTGCCGACCGCTAACGTCGATGTGCCGTCTAAATCCAATAGCTATATCCCGGCCATCACTGGCAGGCTGGGTAATCCGATTAACGGCAGTCTGAGCATGAGTGGCTTTAATTTGAACAGTAACGACCCGAATAGCAAATTCTATACATGGAATTTAAAAAGCGGTGGTGACGTCGCCGACGCGTCGCCCGCTACCATTACGTCGGCACAGACCACAGTACCCGGCATGATCGCGCCGGGTAACGTGGATACTCGTAACGGCCTTCCGAAAGTACGCGCCGTAGAAATCGACGACAAGCACTATATCCTGCCAGCCACAGGGGCAGACGGGAAGACACTTGACGAAGACCAGACGGCGTATAACTTCTATGAAACGGGGAATACGTTAGGCGTGTTCGATAATAAGAAGGACGCGAAGAAGTACGCCGACCAAATCAATAAGGATGCAGGCAGTAACCCGGTACCGGCCGTCCATGCCATGGAAGCACACCCCCTCGATGAACCGCCGATTAAGGATGTGCAACCTATCCAGCCCGTGGATAATCAGCCGATTAAGCCCGTCGACAATCAGCCTATCAAGGCAGAACCGGCGCCGATACAGCCCGTAGAAGGACCGATTCAGCCCGTGGATGCAACGATGCAGGCCGATACACAACCGGCCACACAGGCCAATGCACAGGCGGCCACGGGCCAGCAGGCGAATGCTACCCAGCCCGCAACCTCACAGGCCATAAACCAGACTGATTCCGGCATATTCCCGAACGACCCGCAGAAATTAATGGACCGGCTCTTCCCTGGCGAAACGCAGATTGACAACCCGTACTACAAAGACCTGCTCGACCAGTACCATAAAGAAACAGATCCGACGAAGAAGCAGGCTCTGATGGATAAACTCAATAACACCCCGGCGTATATGCTCCGCAGTGATAATCCCTATTACATGGCCACTAAGACTTTGTATGATAATGAAAAGGACGCAAACAAGAAGAAGGAATGGCAGGCCGCATTGGATAACCTGCCACGGTATAATATCCGCCCGTTCGACCAGGTAGAGCAAAGCCTTGAAACGGATATGAATGGCGGCCACCCGAAACATATAAACGCACAAAAGAACGAGTCCGACTTTGTTCATTGGGCTATCCAGCACGACATGCCGATTGACGTCGTGAACTCGACGCTCGAACGGTATAGACCTGTATGGCAAGCCGAAGAGCAGCAGTACAATGACTATCAGACCAGCGCATTGTATTCGCTGTATTACCAGGCCGCTATGGACGGCCAGTATGATACCGCAGCCACGATTGCCCAGAGCATGTCCCAGTATAACCCGCAGTTGTCGGCGCAGATGCTGGCTACCCTGCCGAACGGCTTGAACTACTACGCAACGGCCGATGCGAAAGAACGCGCGGCCACGGCACAGCGGAATAAACAGGCCAATATGGCTTTGCAGAATAAATATACCCTTGGTCAAATCGTAACGCGCGGCAATATTGCTGACAGCCAGTTGAAGGAACGGCTGGAATTCGATAAATATAAGACCGATAAAGAAATCGCCGAAAGGGCCAGGGAATCGGATAATAACAACAGCGTAAAAATAGCCCTTGCCCAATCAAGCAGGAGTAGTGCTTCTGGCGGCGAAAAAATAGATAAGACAGACCGTCAAGCCATGAATACGGCTACTGACCTCTATGAAAGGGTCATCAAGCCAACCGAGGATGGTACACTGGACCATGATGCAGTAGATAAGCTGACTGAATGGGTAAATGATAATTCCGGTAAATATGATGATGATACTAAAACCATGCTAAATGCTATGGCTTATGTCGCTCAAGGGCTGATGCTCGAAAAAGAAGGGGCTTCCGGCGACTATATTTACGAACATGCCTTCCAGTATGTCCCTACATATTTACTTAAACGATTACTGCCCGATAGAAACTTTGACGGATATTAGTGCTTGCATAGAAAGGAATGAGTAAATGTCTAAATTAAGTGATTACTTGATGAATAATACCCCAGCGGCCAATATTCCAGAAGGGGTCGCTCCAGGGTATGAGGATGATGGTTCCTCTGACGATTCCGGATTTTCTGTTTCTTCCATTCAAAACGTCGCAAGTAGCATCTTGGACGCCTTATCTCATCCTTCATTTTTGCAGGGCGGAACCGTTATTGCGCCAGATTACACACCTCGTCAGCTTGATGACGACGCTTCTGATGTGCCAATCCAAGAAGCTAACCCAACCTACCAGCCTTATGCTGCCTCGACGGCACTCAATAACTTCATCCAAGACCATACGACCGTCATTGCGCCTAACTATACCCCTCGCCCGTTGGACGACAGCGTGTACTCGGATATTCCGGGTACACCTGTTGCCAGTGGACAGTTCGGGGAACTGGAAGACGAAAATGTCCGCGATGAACGCATGAAGGATTCTGCCGACTACATGGCGGCCAACTGGCCCCGGCTGTACGGCGGCGCAGTCGGTGCGGCCGAAGGATTCGCTAACGTCGTCGGTGGTATCCAGAACGCGGTTGGCGGCGGTAATGGTATCCTGGACAACGTGCAGAAGGCAGAAGAAGGGATGCAGAACTATCGTGAACAGTGGAACGACGAATACGGCGACAGCTATTTCTTGAACCCGAACAAGTTTGCCACGGACGTTGGTTCCGGCATTGGCTCGACGGTCCCTGTCATGGCGCTATCGGCGCTCATGCCTGGCGCCGCCGTGGCAGGTGGCACACGGGCGTTGACAGCCGCTTTATCCCGTGCAGGGTTAGGACGCCTCGCTATGTCGAAGGCCGGGCAAGCACTTATTGCCGATACCGTCCGTTCGCCTATTTCGTCGTTGGCTGATTCTTTGTCTGAATATGGTACCGTCGTAAACGATATGATGCAAAGCGGCATGAGCGAAGATGAAGCGCGGCGTAAAGCCATGCCGATGTTTTTCAAAAACATGGCCCTCGACACTCTCACAGTGCCTATCGAATTAGGCGTCATGAAAGGCGGTAAAGGGATTGCCGCCGGGCTTTTAGGCCGTGGCGCAGAGGAAGGTATTGGTAAAAGTTTAGCTAAGGGCGCCGCCCGTACCGGGATGCTGGCAGGGGCCAGTGGCCTTACAGAAGGCTACCAGGAAGGCGCACAGAACGCACTGGAAAACGACGTACAAGGCAAACGGGACGGCGGTTGGTATAATCCCTTCACGTGGACTAACGAGGACTGGGAAGCAGCACGTGGCGGTTTTGTCGGCGGTGCTTTAATGGGTGTCCCTGGCAACGTGGCGGCCGGCTTCCATCCCGAAGCAAGACAAGCCCCGCTTAGTGCGGAATCCCGGGAACAGGCGCAGAGTATCAAGGATACACTCAGCCACGGCAAGCCGAAGGGCATGAGCAATGCCGCGTACAATGCCTATATCGAATTAGCCAACAGCGGCAATCCCGACCTCATCAAACAGGCCGCGTCGTCGCTTGAATCATTCCAGAAATCGCAGGGGAATAGTTCTTCTGAAAGCACAGATGACGCCGCCACGGAAGCTTATAAGGATTATGAGGCCTACGACCAGAAGCAGGAAATCGAAAACTTCCTCAATAACAATACGGTTGAGCAAATCGGCGGGGAAGATAATTACAACTGGCTCTACGGCGTATTGCGTAACGGCACGCCGGAAGAAGTGCAGAAAGCTTATAACGACGTTATTGCCGCTGAAAAAGTAACTGCCGAACAGGAAGCCAAGAACCGTCCCGCAAGAAGCGGTGGCAGTGTATCGCCGAGCACGGGAAACGCTATGGTCAATGCCGTTATCCAAGCGGCTAACGATTCCGGCGTAGACCCGCGCCTGGCCCTGGCTATTGCTGCCCGTGAAAGCGGCGGTGATGATATCAATGCTATCCATATGCCGGATCCACACGACGGTATCTATGGTATCATGCAGGCCCAGGATGAAACTGTGGCTGATTTGGGACTCGATTCCCAGTACCCTGACTGGCAGACAGACCCTTATCAAAACGCTATGGTAGGCATGGCTATCTTGAAGTCTAAAATAGCGAATGAAGACGGTGACGTGTGGGCTGGCGTCCGCGACTATAACGGCGCTGGGGAAGAGGCGGAACAATATCGCCAGTTGGTTAAGAACAACTATGACAATATGGGCGACATTGGCGGCGGCGGAAATGTAGAAGTACCTAGTGAAGCCTTCTATGATTTAAGCGACGCCATGAACCCACAGGTAGACGGGATGGACCCGAACACCATGGCGAAAATGAACCTGTTGGCTCGTGACTTCTATCAGAAGTACGGGCACCGCCTGTTGGTCACGTCCTTGAAACGCAACGGCGATGGTTCTTCTTATCACGACGAAGGCCATGCCTTTGACTTTTCTGACGACTTCCTGGAACAGAATCCGGACGCCCGTGACTGGCTCGTCCAGCAAGGGGAAAAGTACGGCCTTAAAGGGCTTGATGAATTTTCGCACCCCGTCGCAACGACGGATGGCGGTAATGTTCACTTCACTGACCACGGCGGACCCGTACCCGGCGGCGCATCGGGCGCAGTTGCCGGGAAGATTACCAGTGATGACGGGCAATTCGACCGTGAACTGGACCAAGACGCGCAGGAAGCTAAGAGCGACATGGACAAGATTCAAGCCCAGAGCGACCAGGCCATGAATGAAATCATGAACGACGACTCCACCGAAAAGACGGCACAGGAAGCCCGAGAGGACGCAGAAAACGCCCAGAAGCAGGCCGCAGAATCCCAGCAGAGCACGCAGGACGCCGTCGTTCCGGACGTTGCTCAGACTATCCGTGATACCTCGAACAACATTGATGAAATCAATACCCTCGATGGTATGTTCACGAAGGATAGCAACGGCAACGATAAATTCATTGATACGCCCGAAAACCGCGACTTCATCAAAGCCAATTACAAGGATGAAATCACGAAGGCCGTAAACGACGCCATGAGCAAGAAAAAAGCGCCGATTGCTACGCCTGTACCCAAGAACAAGCAGCAGACGCCACATGCCCGTTTAGGCCGTATCCTGGCTACCTATGACCGCAAGGACCCGATGTTCAAGGAATATATGAACACCTTCCGTAACGGCACGGAGCAGGAACAAAGGAAGCTGGCCGACGATTTACAGACGACGCAGGAACTCGAACGGGCTAACTCCTTAAAAGGCAATCCGCTTGCGTCCCAGCAAGACCAGAACACACCCCCAAATGCACCCCAACAGGGCGTAGAAGCTCCCGAACAGTCAGAACAGGTAAATACCCCTACGCAGGTAAAAGAAAGCCTTGAAACGCAAAAGAAGCGTAATGCCTACCTCTCGAAGAAGCAGAAGCTCATGGAACGCGTTCCTTCTGGCAGAACGGTAAAGGTCCACGCCAGTACGAATGATGCGGGATTCGATGCAACGTATAAAATCGTCCCGGCGGGCGACATTACAGCCAGCCATAACACAGACTACGCCGTAAACGACCTTTACCCGGCAGAATTACAGCCACGTGACCGTAACCGTCCTCAGATGCGTGGACAAGTGGAAAAGATGGCGAAGACGATGAAGCCGGAACTGCTGGCAGAAAGCCAGTTCGTCAATGAAGGGGCGCCTATTGTCAATAACAGTGGCGTCGTCCTCAACGGCAACGGCCGCGTCATGGCTATCCAGAAAGCCTATCAAGGACTTACGGACTCTCACAAGAAGAGTGCTAAGGCCTATAAAGATTTTCTTGCCTCTATCGCCCCCTCGCTAGGGATTGCTCCTGAGAAGGTACAGAGTATGGAACACCCCGTATTAGTACGGCAGGCCGCTGACGACGCTGATACCAACGCTATTATCAATAGCACCGAAGGTGGCGCCAAATTGGGCGGCGCGGAACAGGCGAAGACTGATGCAGATAGACTTAAACTGTCCACATTGGAACAATTCGTCGATAACGGCACGGGTGAGTTTATGAACCTCTCGAACCGTGAGTTCAGAAGAATGGCCGCAAAGGATATATTCAGTGATGCAGAAGGAAACTCCGTATTCAATGCCAACGGCGAATTATCACCCATAGGGGCGTTGAGAATCCGTAATGCTATCTTTGCAAAGGCGTATGAAGACGATTACCTCTTGACGCAGCTCAGCGAAGCGACGGATAATAATAGTAAGAACATCATGAACGCCATGATTGCCGCCGCTCCGGAAGTAGCGAAAGTCAACGAAGGCATCAAGGAAGGGAACCTGCATCCCGATTATGATATTTCCGACGTCATCACAAAGACGGCAAAGACTATCATGTCGCTCCGTAATGAAGGAAAACCGCTGTCCTTCCACTTGCAGGAAACCAGCCTGTTCTCGCAGGGGGAATCGGAAGCCGAACGGCTGGTACTGGAGTTCATCGAACGCAACAAATTCAAGAACCGTACTATTGCCGATATGTATAAGGCCGTATGCGACCGCATTTTTGCTGTCGGCAGTCCCAAACAATCTAAGTTATTCGATATTACGGAAGCACCGCGTATCAGCTTTGAAAACATCATCTCGAACGCCATCCAGGAGGTAGAACATGGACAATCGTTATTCGACACCACAGAAGAAAAGCCAGCCGAAAAAGCTGTATCCGAAGTACCAGATAATCGACAGGCCGAACCCGCCGGAAGTGGACGCGTACATCAACAAGAAGCTGGCAGAGTACAAAGCCAAGAAAAAGAAGGGAATGAAGTAGATGAAAAGAGCAAGCAAAGTGACCATGTCAACGCCGAACCTCAGCAAACTGAAAGTAAAGACAAGGAAAGTTCCCATGCCGAAGAAGGTTCCCAAGGTGGCGTACAAGCGCAGCAAGACGTAAATGATGCCGCACTGTCTATTGGGGGTAAGATTTTCCAGCTAATAGAAAGAAGAAAGCCCAGACGATACGATAAAAAAGCAATTTTTCATTATCTAAAAAGCGTTTATATTACTCCGTATGAAGAGAACGGGGCTTATTATATTGATATTGATAACCTTGAAATTGAAAAAACGATTAAAGTATCAAAAAAAGATTATGATTATGCCGTAAAATATACGAAAGACGAAAAATGGGTTGGCAGTTATTATCAACAGCAGGAAAATAAAGAAATCAAAAAAGCCGCCCCGAAGGACGACGTTGTTGTTACTGGTGATGAATTTGGCAAATATGAAGGTTTGAAAGAATTAAGGGCAAAAGCCAAGGCTTATTACAAAGAACATTTACAAGGTACTTCTGTACATAATTCTATATTGGGGAATGTTGAGTTAAAGGATGATTCTATTGACTTTACCGGCAAGGGGATAAGCAAAGCCGTTTCTACAAGCGCAAAAGAAAACAAGTTATTGCTTATAAAATATTTGCCACAGTTAATAGAAAATGCTAATGAGGTTGCATCCCAGCCTAATGTAAAAGACAAGCGAGAGGCAAAACAATATACTTACTTAATGACGCATGCTATTGTAGGTGGAAAACGGGAAAATGTAATAGTTACTATTTTTACCGATGCAAACGGGAATAAATATTACAATCACATTCTGAATGATGAAGAAAATAAAAAAAGGCCCCCTGTATATCCGGCGCAAGCCGCTAATAAAAGCGACGGCATTCCGGCCATGCGGGAACCTTTTTCTACCTCAATTATACCTCAAAAGGCCGAAAAATGGAACAAGCCAGACGAGTTACGCAATCAATTAAGTGATGGCGGTAAACAAGCGTATGAAAAAGCAATGAAAGAAACCACATTGCCCAAAGAAGATATTCGTTTCGGCACGGTTGAAGAAGCCGAAAAAGCCGTTATGGAAGCGTTTGGCGTAAAAGAGCATAAGAAGCCAGCGTCCACACCGTCCTTGCAGCACAAGGCCAGCACCAAGGTAGCTCCGAAGAAGACTGTCAAGAAGGCCGCTATCAAGGATGACGCCAAGATTGAAAAGACATTCCACTTGCTTGATGATAGCGACGAAGCTCTGGAAGCCGAAAAGAAAGCCATCCTCGAAGAACTATCCCATTTGAGTGCTAACCCGGCCTTTAATCCGGTGCTCATGTATCACCTGCTCAAAGTCGGGGCCATCCACGTACAGCGCGGCTTGAATGAATTCGCTCGTTGGGCGAAGGCCATGAAAGACACCCTGCCACAAAGTGAACCTTTCTTACACTCCGTATGGGATTCCTTGCAGTCCATGCCGAACCATGCCAAGCTCGATGAAAAGCAGTTGACGGCCGCTATCCGCTATGTCGGTTCGCTGTACGACCATGGCATGACGGACAAAGTCGATTTACGCAAATCGTTCATCGCTACGTTAGGCGTAAAAAATGCAAAGTATTTCGATGCAGTGTATAATGCTGTTATGGAATATCCCAGCATTGAAGAGTTGAAAGGAGCGAATGACAATGTTAATAGCAACGTTCCCGAACTGGTTGCACGATCTGGCGAAGGGGCCAGTGAAAACGCAGTGGGGGAAAATCGTATTCAAGGCAGAACAGCCGTGCGAGGAAGCAGACAAGATACTGCACAGACAGGAAAAGAACCCCAAAAACAGGGAATGGGCCATGATAGCCTTTCAAGTGGTAGCACCGCTACTGGCCGAACGGCTGGCAATCGCAGAGTACAAACTCAAGAATCCAAGGATAGCACCGGAAGCACCGGAAGTACTGAATTACCAGGAAGCGTTAGAGCTGGCCTTGAGCGAGTTCCCGACGATGACCAAAGACGACCTGCTGAACTTGTTAGAGTTGCTCAAAACAGACCCCAGCATGAAGACCCTGTAAATAAGGTACAGGAAGAGCAGAAGGACAAGCACCTCAATGAAATCAAGAAGGCCTTGCCTATGCTCTTGCCTCAGCAGGCAGAAGACGTGTGCATTGCCGAAAACCGATTCAAAGACCATAGCGGCATGATGTTCACTAACGGCACCGGCACAGGCAAGACTTATACGGGGCTGGGTGTTGTCAAACGCTTTGTCGACGCTGGCAAAAAGAATATCCTCATCATTGCACCGTCTGACGGTATTCTCAAACAGTGGGAAGAAGCAGCGACCAAGGACTTTGGTATCACCTTGACCCGTCTCAACAGCACCAAGGATGCAGGTAATGGAGCTGTTACAGCTACCTATGCCAATGTCGGAGCTAACCAGGCACTCGTCAACCGTGACTTTGACCTCGTTATTACCGACGAGTCTCACAACCTCATGGGGAGCGAATCGGCCACGCCGACAGATGCCTTGAAACTCGTTCGCGCCGTTACAGGGCATAAGGATGGGTTCCAGCGGTATCACCATGATAAGCACCCGGAAATCTCCAGCAAGCTTGATAAATTACACGAAGAAATAAAGAAGCTCCGTAAACGTGACAGCCAAATTGATAAGGAACGCAAAGAAACCCATGACCCGTCATTGAATGATGAATCACGCAAAATCCGTGACAAAATCGAAAAGCTCGAAGAAGAGATGAGCAAATGGCATGAGAAATTAGAAGCGTTCAAGGGTGCTGACGAAAAGGCATTCGCTGAAAAACAGCCCTCTAAGATTCTATTCCTGTCGGCGACACCATTCCAGTATGTAGCCGACCTGGACTATGCGAATGGGTACCTGTTCGACTACGCTGATTATGGCCCCATGGAACAGCAGGGATATAACCAGGCTAACGGCCGGGAAAACTTCTATATAGAAAATTTCGGCTATAAGATGCGCTACAATCGCCTCGAAAGACCGGGTTCTGACGTAGATACCGACTTAATGGAACGGGAATTCAACCGCAAGATGGTGGAATCCGGGGCCATGCACGGCCGTATGTTGTCATCCAGTTACGACTATGACCGTGGTTTTATCCGTATCGATGCAGGCGTGGGCCAAAAAATCGATGAAGGCTTTCAGTGGTTACGGAACCGGCCTAAATATAGAGAATTAAGTAACTTTCTTGAAAAACTGTTTACCGGTCAACAGAAATACTATTTGCTGGAAGCCATAAAAGCCAAGCAGGCCATTCCGCTTATCAAGAAGTACATCAACAGTGGCAAGAAGGTTGTTATTTTCCATAACTTCAATAAGGGTGGCGCGGACAATCCATTTGTAATTAACAGGGAAGGCATGGACTATCTGGAAAGCCTGGACAGTGAACGGGCTGACGATATTCTCAAACAGTACCATGACTTCCAAGTGCAACGGCCGGACCTCGCTAGTCTCGATTTGAACGGCTTGGAATCGCCAATCAAAACGCTTTCCAAGGCCTTTGATGACGAATTAGTCCTGTACAACGGCACGCTCAGTAAGGGCGAACGGGAAAAAAATAAGAATTCGTTCAATAATGACGATAGCAAGGTGAAAGTCATCCTTGTACAGTCTGCTGCTGGGCAAGCTGGCGTATCCCTGCACGATACAACAGGTAATTATCAGCGTGTCCTCATCAATTTAGGACTGCCGACACGTCCTAGTGAAGCTATCCAGCAGGAAGGCCGTATCTACCGGGTAGGTAATAAATCAAACGCCATTTTCCGCTATCTCAATACCGGGACGTACATGGAACAGATGGCCTTTGCTACGAAGTTAGCAGAACGTGCCGGAACTGTCGAAAATATCGCATTGGGTGAAATGGCCCGGTCACTGAAACAAGCCTACGTCGAAGCCTTTGAAGAATCGCAGGAAGGCGATGAATGGAAGAAATATCTGCCGGGTAGTAAGACGGAAGGCACAGGTGGGAAGGCTAATGACTATCGGCAGGAAAAGGCAACCGACTTTGATCGTGCCAAGGCTGTCTATTTCGGAAAACAGAAGAAGAACAGCCGCACTAAATCGAGGGAAGGGGTCGATTACTTTGCGACACCCGAACCGATCGGCTATAAAATGGTGCAGTGGTTACAGGCTAAACCCGGCCAAAGTCTGCTCGAACCGTCCGCCGGTGACGGGGCTATCGCTCGTTGGATGCCAGACAACACGTATAATACCGTTGTTGAACCGTCCCGAGATTTGACGCCTAAACTCATGCGTAACGTTGCCGGGGCTAAAGTCGTCGAAAGCACCTTTGAAAACTTTGACCTTCATAACAAATTCGATGGTATCGCCATGAACCCGCCGTTCGGCCATGGCGGCAAGACAGCCGTCGAACACGTAGCGAAAGCCTACCAGCACTTGAAGGACGGCGGTCGCCTTATTGCAATCCTCCCAGACGGCTCAGCCTGCCAGAAACATTTCGATAAATGGTTCTATGGCGACCCGGAAGCCAAACGGAAGGCTGATAGAGGCATTGCAGACGGCGTGTTGATGGCTGATATTCACCTGCCGTCTGTCACTTTTGACCGCGCCGGTACAAACGTCAATACCCGTATGGTAGTGATTGATAAGTGCACCGACGAAGGGACACGGCAGGTTGCAGAAGCCGAAGCAAGGGGCCGTATCGACATTGCCGCCGACGACGTGAACGAACTGTTCGACAGAATTGAAGATATGAACATGCCGGAACGCCTCGATATGTCGGACGAAAAGAAACAGGCATCTATCCGCAAGGTAGGCCAGCAGCTGACCCGCTCCAAGGAAGACTTGAAAGCGGAAATCAAAGAAGCGTTCCCGAACGCCAAAGAAATCAAGGACGAAGGCGAACGCATGACTTTCACCATGCCGAACGGGTCCCATATCGTCGTTGATATGAAAAATGAAATTGTTCTGACAGACAAAGAACTGGCGCAGGCGAAGAAAGACCACCATATCGACGATAATGGCAACGTCGTTGTCGAAGGGTACGCCGAAGTACACGGAAAAGACGCCTATATGGCACTGGCACAAGGAAGCCGTGAAGGTACAGGGTTCCACGAAGCCTATCACCTCGCAGAAGGGGCCGTCTTGACGGACCGTGAAAAGGCAGCTATCAAGAAGGCTATCCCCGACGCCGAAAAACGCGCCGACAAGTACGCCGAATGGGTAGAAGCCCGTAAGCGCGGACGCGGCACGGCATGGGGCAAACTGTTCCAGAAAATCAAGGACTTTGCAGCCAAGATGAAGAAAATCTTCAACGGAGCAGAAACCGTAAATGACGTTTTCCGGCAGATTGAGTCGGGCGAGGTGTGGGAACGTAATGCAAAAGCATCTAATGTGGCGTGGACCAGCGTTACTAATACCGCCATTACCGGCAAAACAAGAGTGCCTATTGTAGATGTGTCGAATTGGGGAAGAATGAACTTGACAAATACAGCTAAGAAAAAGGCCATAATCGAAGAGCTGAAAGGAGCTAGTTTTAAGTTCATCGATAGTCAAGGAAGATTTGCCACAAAATTAGATAGCAAGCACTTTGTTAACTCCTCTAGCTCTATTCAAATTCATTTAAAAACCCGACAAAAGATATTTTCTAATATCGGAGAAATCCTGAACAATGCTATTTACGTTGAAAAACATCCCGACGTTCGTCATGGCAAATCTGGCGAGTATATAGAACTATTTTCTGCTGTTAAGGACGGAGGGAAGATCGTTTTGTTTAGAATAGTTGCTAAAGAAGGCGATAAAACAGTGGGGCGGTATAATATTGGTGATGTTAAGTTTTACGATATTTTGCAACAAAAAAAGGATGTTCCCCACCACCTATCGCATTCGGATAGGCAAAATGGGGGAACATCCCTTGATACGGTAAGTGTATCAGACTTATTGCGTAATGTCAATGACCGCCATAATAGACCTTATGTCAATAGTGATGGAACTTTGAACTATGAATTTGGGGTATTAAAAGCACTTCCTACAAATAAAACCTCGTATTCTGTTCGTAAAGAAGGGGCTACCAATAGTACTATTGACCAGGAAGAAGCGCCGGTCAAACCGCAAGACATTATCGACGCTATCAACGATATTGTCCATATCTATGAAGGAAGCCGCCTTACAGATAAAGAACGGAAGGAATTAAGAGAGTCCAGTAAATTCGACCCGGACCAGAAGCAAGCCGTCCGTCCGCAGGCCACCGACTTATATGACCGTCACGCCCATGCAGGCTTCAACCGTATGGGGTATTTCAACCTGAGCAACTATGGGCGCATCCTTGCCCTGCATCTCGACAACGTCATGAAGCTGAAAGGCAATCTGGAATTGACGAATAAGATTCTGGACCGGCAGGATAAGAACGCCGCCGAAAATAAGATGAACGGCGTAAGCGAACACCTTACCCCGTCACAGGCACGGCAAAACGCCGTCATGGACTTTGGGGCAATGATGATCCGCAACCCGGAACTGGCCCGTGAAACCTATCCGGCTTACGCAAAGATTTTCGATGAAGGACTGGAAAAACACCCAGACCTTAAAGAAAAGCTTGACCGTGTCATTCAGCTAAATGAAACCTATCAAGGCCAGACGGCTGCCGAACGGGCCACCGGCAGTATCGCCCGTGAAAGGGAAAAGGTGCAGCTCCGTAAGCATCCTAAAGAATGGTTGCACACGCACTTTGATAAGTTCTATACGAATTGGGTAGATGACAAGCACATCTTTGCTAAAATCGTTGCCAAGGCAGAAGCTGAACTGGGCCGTAAACTGGCCTATGACTATGACGTCCACAAACAGGCACAAATGGCTCTTAACGTGGCCTCCAGCCGTGCATTGTTATTCCTTACTGGCGGCAAAAGTACCGAAGACACATATGAGGTATTGAATACGGTTTACGGTCACGCCATTACGAAGAATGTTACCATGAAAGATATTATGGACGCCCTTAATAAGGTATCCAAAGAAGATGTATCGAAAACAGGCGCTGAGAACGCCTACGATGCACTGGGAAACTATCTGATTGCTATGCGTACCGAAGAGCTTGAAAAGCACTACCACGACGCATACGCCCGTTCCGCCGGTTTTGATGAAGAAGGGACACGGGAAATCATTCAGAATACGCCTGAAAGCATCAAGAAGATAGCGCAGATGTATTGGGATATTAATACCAATATTGTCAATATCCTTCAACAGCAAGGCCTCATCTCCAAGGACCTCGCCGGGAAGCTCCGTAAATATAAGCATTATTGTCCTATGTATCGTGACATGTCGGACGGTATCACGGATATGGATGAGATGATAGGCACTATCGGGGCATTCAATAAGGGCGGCGGCTATGCGAACGTCAATAATGGAATTAAGCGCATCGAAGGCGGCGGTAAGCGGCCTATCCTTGACCCGATAACCTCTTTGTCGCAGATGGCAGTATCCATGATTAGCAAGTGCGAACGGAACGATGTTGCCAAGACATTCGTCAAACTGGGGCAAGACTTCTCCGGCCTGGGTGACATTGTCGTCCGTGACCCGACCTTGAAACACGCCGACCCGACAGCTTTTGCCTTTACGGTATGGCAGAACGGGGAACAAGTCGTATACCGCACGACGCCGGAAATATACGACGCACTCACGAATAACGACGCTCAAGCCAACCGCTTCACTATCAAAATCGCAAGTAGCATTGCACATACCTTGCGGACTGGGGCCACTATCAGCCCGTCCTTCATCGTTCGTAACCTTTTGCGTGATACCATGTCGGCTACGGTAAACTCCAAGACCGGGTTCTATCTGCCGTTCGTCGATAATGTACGCGGTGCCTGGAAACTGCACTTTGATAAGGAATTCTCCGCCGAATACCACGCCAGCGGGGCCAGCATGTCGACGTACATGCGGGCAGATGCAGATAGTAGCCGTGACCTTACCAAGGAATTGTTAGGCCATAAGTACGACTCGTACCCGGTAGTGGTGAAGCAGGTTCGTCAGCTTATCAGCTGGGCATGGCATAAATACGAAAAGTTTGGCAACCTCATCGAAGACAGCACCCGCGCTGGTGAATTCAGACGTGCGCGGAACCAAGGTTTATCTATCGACCAGGCTGGGCAGCTGGCCCGTGAAATCACGCTCGACTTCTCGCGCCATGGCAAGAAAGGCCAGATAGTCAATAAGTACGTGCCGTTCTTCAATGCAACGATTCAAGGTACGGACAAGTTTATCCGGACGTTCAAAGATAACCCCATGCGGGCCATTCTGAATACCGTTATTTGGATTATCCTGCCGTCGTTGGTGTTGTGGGCTATCAATCATGATGACGATTGGTATAAGGAACTCGACGAAAACACGAAGTATACCAGCTGGGCTATTCCACTGCCGGGCGGTACCCACCTTCTCATACCGAAGCCACAGGAAGTTGGCATCCTTTTCGGCTCCGGTATCGAAGCCGTCTTAAATCAGATGACCGGCACGGACCCACACGGAGTGAAGGAATGGGCACGCCAGTACGCAGAAGCGATGACGCCTAGCTTGTACCCAGCTGTCGCCCGGCCGCTCATTGAATGGATGACTAACTATTCGTTCTGGACGGGCCGGAACCTCGTCCCAGCCAGCTTGCAAAAAGCCCCGTCTGAAATGCAGTTCACCAGCTATACAAGTGAATTAGCTAAGTCGTTAGGGGATACATGGCTTGCAAAAAATATCAAGTTGTCGCCAATTGCTATCGATAACTGGATTAGTGGATGGTTCGGCAGCGCAGGCCGTTTCGTGGCCAATATGCTCAATGACCCGATTAGCTATGTACGTGGGAACAGCCGCCCGTCGGAACCTGCTAAATATTGGTATGAAATGCCGGTCATTGGCTCGTTTATTCGTCAGAACGGGCAGAACAGTGAATACGTCAACCGCATGTATGAAATTCAAAAGGACATGAACGACGACTATGAGCGTTCTGACGCCGGAAAACAGCGCAAAGGTAAGAAAGCTTCCTCAAGCAAGCCGAAGGACTTGAAACAAGTCGACACCGCTGTAAGTTCGGTATCGAAGCTCAACAAAGAAATCAAGGCTATCCGGAACGATCCGAAAAAAGACCCAGACCAGAAACGTCGGGAAATCGACCAGCGACGCACTAAGATAAATGACCTTGCCAAGAAAGTCGTTTTAAAGTTCGATAAATAAAAGGAACAGCCTGCTATCCATTACGGACGGCAGGCTGTTTTCCATTCACGGCTCGTCAAAAATTCGTCAAAAATAAATGTTACAATGTGATACAACGTGGTACAATATGGACACAATGAAAAATGTAATCATTTAGAAATGGCTATTTTGAGCGTTTTTGATTAATATATAGCATTTCTGGTGATTATAATGTATAATAAAACAGAATAAGCATTTTTACTATTATAATGAGGTGAAAGTTATATGGCAGTACTCAATATTATTAAAGCCGGTGACCCCGTCTTGAAAGCGACGGCGAAACCCGTTACAAAAGTGAATAAACATATAAAGAAATTGCTCGACGACATGGCAGAAACGATGTATGCTGCTGAAGGCGTCGGCTTAGCCGCACCGCAGGTCAATGAATCGCTGCAGCTCATCGTCCTTGACGACGGCTATGGTCTCATCGAGCTTATCAATCCGGAAATCCTGGAAAAGTCGGACGAAACCAACGTCGACACCGAAGGCTGCCTGAGCATCCCCGGATATTACGGCAAGGTAGAACGGGCTTCGAAAATCAAGGTCCGTTCCCTGACGCGCCATGGCAAGACGGTCATTTATGAACCGGAAGGCTTCCTGGCCCGCATTTTCCAGCATGAAATCGACCATCTCTATGGTCATCTGTTCATTGAAAAAGCGACGGATTTACGGAAAGTAGGGGACTAATGGATAAGTTACGCATTGTATTCATGGGGACGCCGGATTTTTCCGTCCCGTCCCTGGAAAGCCTGGCCCAGGCCGGTTATGATATCGCTGCCGTCTACAGCCAGCCCGACAAGCAGCGGGGACGGGGCAAAAAGGTGACTTTCTCGCCGGTGAAAGAAAAGGCCCTGGAACTGGGAATCCCCGTTTTCCAGCCCGATTCCATGCGCCGTGACGACGTCATCGAACAGCTGCGCAGCCTGGCACCGGATGTCATCATCGTCATCGCCTACGGCAAGATTTTGCCGAAAGCCGTCCTCGACATCCCCAAATACGGCTGCCTCAACGTCCACGGCTCGCTGCTGCCGAAATACCGCGGCGCGGCTCCTATCCAGTACGCTGTCAAGGACGGCGAAGCTGAAAGCGGCGTGACCATCATGCTCCTCGATGAAGGCATGGATACGGGGAAGATGCTGAAAAAAGCGGCCATTCCCCTGGATGTCAAGGAAACGACGGGCACTTTGTTCGATAAATTGTCCCTCCTCGGGGCCCAGACCCTGCTCGACGTCCTGACGGACCTGGAGGGCTATGAAAGCCGGGCTGTCGCCCAGGATGAGAGCCAGGCGACGTATACGGCAAAAATTACCAAGGAAGAAGCCCAGATCGACTGGACCCAGGATGCTGTCGTGCTGGAACGGCTCATCCGGACGCTGGATCCTCATCCCGGCGCATATACGATCTGTCACGATGGCAAGCGCCTGAAAATCTGGTCGGCTGATGTCGTCGAAGGTACCGGGGCCGAACCGGGAACCATCTTGGATGTGACCAAGAAGCAGTTCACCATCCAGACCGGAAGCGGCGCCCTGCGCATCCGCGAAGTCCAGCCGGAAAGCCGGAAGCGGATGGCTGCTGCCCAATATCTCCAGGGGGTGACCTTGACGGCTGGGGAACGGCTATAAACAAGACTCCATGCAGAGAAGCGGGACAACTGCCGCAAAGAAGACGGTTGCCCTGCTTTTGTGCTGTTCACCCGTGCTTTTTGAAATAGGGAGGAATCTATGAACGTACGTGAAATTGCCTTTCAGAGCCTGCTGACTATCTGCCGGGACGAAGGGTATAGCAATATCGTCGTCTCTAAGGCGATACAGAAGCATAAATTTGCTGACAGGGACCGGCGTTTTTATACAGAACTCGTTTACGGGACCTTGCGCTGCCTCAATTACCTGGACTGGATCATTTCCCAGATCAGTACGCGCAAGCTGAAAAAGCTCGATCCAGTCTGCCTGGCCATTATCCGCCTGGGCTTGTATCAGATTTTCGGCATGACCAAAGTCCCCGAATCGGCAGCCTGCAACGAAGCTGTCAAGATAGCGACGAAATTCGGCAATAAAGGCATGGCCAAGTTCGTCAATGCCATGCTGCGCAACAGTATCCGCCGGCGGGACCAATTCATCATTCCCGATAAGGACAAAAACCTGACAGCCTATCTGGCCCTGACGTATCATCAGCAGGACTGGCTCGTCCGCCGCTGGCTGGAAGAATATGGCCCAGACGATACAGAACGGCTCTGCCAGTATTTCGATACCATCCCGGCACTGTGCCTGCGCGTCAATACGGCCGTCACCAGTCGCGAAGACCTGTTGGCTGAGCTGGAAAAGCAAGGCCAGCCGGCCCGTCCGGCTGCCATTTCGCCGGATGGCATCTATCTCGATGGCAATCCGGGCATCCACGAGCTGACCTGCCTCCGCGATGGCCGGGCTATCATCCAGGATGAACCGTCCCAGCTGGTCGCCCATATCGTCGATCCCCAGCCGCACGAAGTCGTCTTCGACGTCTGCGCTGCTCCCGGCGGCAAGACGACCCATCTGGCTACCCTGGGCGGCCCGTCGTGCGTCGTCTCCGGCGGCGATATCCACGAACATAAGCTGCGGCTCATCGAATACAATGCCCAGAAGCTGGGTCTCAAGAATGTGCGGACCCTGCTCCAGAACGGCTGCACCATCGGCCAGAAATATGCCGGCAAAGCCGACCGGGTCCTGGTCGATGCGCCTTGTTCGGGCCTCGGCGTCCTGCGCCACAAAATCGACTTGCGCTGGCGCAAGAATCCCAGCGATCTGCGGACCCTGCCGGCCCTGCAGCGGCGCATCCTGGACAGCGCCTCGCAATGCGTCCGCCCGGGCGGCGTCCTGGTCTACAGCACTTGTACCATGAATGATGATGAAAACAGCCGCATTGTGGCTGACTTTTTGAAGAACCATCCGGAATTTCACGTCGAAAATGCGATGCAGTGGCTGACCGTCCCTGGTCATGAAGGCCCGTTCATCCAGCTCCTGCCGCAGCGCGACAATCTGGACGGCTTCTTCATTGCCCGCATGAAAAAGGAGGGTGGACATGAATAACCTCTTCGATATGACGAAAAAGGAACTGCAAACGTTCCTCGTTGCCCAGGGAATGAAGAAATTCCGGGCCGACCAGATTTTCCATTATGTCTATAAAGAAAATATCTTTTCCTGGGATGAAATGGTCCTGCTGCCCAAGAAAGACCGGCAGCTTCTCAAAGACGTCCTGCCCATTCACTTTCCAGAAATCGTGTCCCGCCTGGACGCATCCGATGGCCAGACAGTCAAGCTGCTCTTGCAGCTCGCGGACGGCGAAACCGTCGAAACGGTGCTCATGATGCACGATTACGGCAACTCCATCTGCGTGTCATCCCAGGTCGGCTGTGCCGTCAACTGCGCCTTCTGCGCGTCGGCCAAGAACGGCTTTGTCCGCAACCTGTCGGCCGGTGAAATGGTCGCCCAGCTCCTGGCTTTCCGTAAATACGTCACGCCGGAACTGCACTCCATCGTCATCATGGGGACGGGGGAACCGCTCCTCAATTATGACAACGTCATCCGTTTCATGAAGCTCATCCACGACAAGGATACGCTCTATCTGGGCTATCGCAACATGACCCTGTCCACGTCGGGCATCGTCCCCAAGATGTATGACCTGGCCAAAGAGGGCATGCCCATCACCCTGGCCGTGTCCCTCCACGCGCCGAACGACGCCTTGCGGCGGCGGATCATGCCCATTGCCGAAAAATATCCCCTGGAAGCCGTCCTCCAAGCGGCACGTCACTATTTCGACGTCACAGGCCGAAAAGTCACCTTTGAATATATCCTCATCAAGGGCCTGACCTGCACTAATGCCTGCGCTAAGGAACTGGCCCGCCTCCTGGGCGGCCAGAACATCCTAGTCAACGCCATCCCCATCAATGATAATTATGACGTCGGCCTCTACCGGCCTGACGAAAAGACGATGAATGAATTTGTCACCTATCTGCAGCGCCATGGCGTCCCTGTCACCTTGCGGCGGGAAATGGGCAGCAAAATTCAGGCTGCCTGTGGCCAATTGCGGATAAAACGCGAAAAAATTTGACAGGTGACGGCGAATATGATATGAATTAAAGTGTACCTATAACGAAACACCGTGAGAGGACGTGAGAATTTGGGCACATACGGTGAATCCAAAATCGGCTTGGTTCGGAAAGTGAATGAAGATTCCTTTTATATCAGCCACGAGAAAAACGTACTGGCCGTAGCTGACGGTATGGGCGGCTATGTAGGCGGTGAAATCGCCAGCAAGACGGCTGTAGAAGCCATCGCCTATTACTTCAAGAATTTCAGTTATGCGGCACCGGTACAACTGGAGAAGGCCATTCAATATGCGAATTCCAGTATCCGCAGCAAGACCTTGATCGACCCCTCGCTCAAAGGGATGGGGACGACTGTTTCTTTAGTGACGCTGGCCCGGCACATGGCTTTTTGGGGACACGTCGGCGACAGCCGTATCTACTTATACCGCGACGGGGAGTTCACGCAGATTTCTGCCGACCATACCATCGTCCAGGTCCTGCTCGATAAGGGCAAAATCACGGAAGAAGAGGCCATTGACCATCCCCAGCGCCATGTGCTGACCAGAGCCGTCGGCGTCGATGAAAACCTGGTCGTCGACAGCGGAGCCTTTGAAGTACAGCCAAAGGACCGTATCCTGATTTGTTCTGACGGCCTGACGTCGTTCATCCGGAAACAGGAACTCTGCGATGCCATCGGCGATTATCGCCGGACGGAACGGGAAATCATCAATGATCTCTTTGCCCGCGTTTATGAGAACGGGGCCAACGATAATGTTACCGCAATTTTAACGACCATATAATCGCGAACGACTATGAAAGTGGTGGAATAGCTAAAAATGATTGGTCATATCTTAGATAACAGATACAAGATATTGGAAAAAGTAGGCACAGGCGGCATGGCCAGCGTGTACAAAGCACAGGATATCCTCCTGGACCGGATCGTCGCCGTAAAGATACTTCATTCAAAATACGGCAATGACCACGATTTTGTCGTCCGCTTCCGGCAGGAAGCCCAGGCGGCCGCCAAATTGTCACACCCCAATATTGTCAATATATACGACGTCGGCTACGATGAAAATGTCCATTACATCGTCATGGAATTCGTGCGCGGCGAAACGTTGAAAGAGTATATCGAAAAGCACGGCCATCTGCCGATCAACACGTCGATACAGATTGCCTTCGATATTGGCGAAGCTTTGGAAAATGCCCATGCCAACGGCATCGTCCACTGCGATATCAAGCCCCATAATATCTTGGTCACCGAAACAGGGCGCATCAAAGTTGCCGACTTCGGTATCGCCCGGGCCGTCAATTTCGTCGAAAACAGCGACCGCACGGTCCTGGGTTCTGTCCATTATTTTTCACCGGAACAGGCCAGCGGCGGCCATATCGACGAACGGACGGATATCTACTCCCTGGGCGTCGTCATGTATGAAATGATGACCGGTGTCGTCCCCTTCCAGGGCGATACGGCCATCAGCATCGCCCTGAAGCACGTCCAGGACGACATCCCCTTGCCGACCAAGTACAACCGCCGCATCCCGCGGCTCGTCGAACAGGTCATCCTCAAGGCCATGGCCAAGAATCCGGACGACCGTTTCCAGTCCATCGGTGAGATGATGTCGGAACTGCGCCTATCCCAGGGTTTCATCAACACCAACGGCGCCCGGCCGATCATCAGCAAGGGCCCGTATAACTTTGGTACGCAGAAACTGCAGCCTATCAAGGAAAAGGACCTGCCCGAAGACGAACCTCCGGAAAAGAAGAAGAACTCTTTTACGCGGTTCATGGATTCTATCAGCAATCATTCTCAGAAAACCATCATCATCGGTATGCTCGGCGTCTTCCTCGTCGCCTTTGTCTGGGCCTTCTTTTCCTTCGGGAATTTTTGGAGTACTGAAGACATTACCGTACCGGATGTGACGGGTAAGCAGGTAGAAATCGCCAAGAAGATCCTCAAGGATAAGAAGCTCGACGTCTCCGTCAAGGAAGTGGAAAGCGACGAAGTGCCAGTAGGCGAAGTCGTTTCCCAGACTCCGTCCGGAGGGGCTGTCGTCAAGGCCAACCGGACCATCTACCTGACCGTCAGCAAGGGCAATAAGGGCGAAGAAGTCCTCATACCGGACCTGCGGAGCCTGACCCTCGACGAGGCCGAAAAGAAACTGAAGGAAATCGGCCTGTCTGTCGGCAAGGTGCGCTACAAAGAGAGTGCCCAGTATGCGGATGGGACCATCGTAGACCAAGATCCGGAATCGCCGAAGAAAGTCGAAAAGGGGACGAAAGTCGATCTCGTCGTCTGCCGTAAGAGCGAAGCGGAAAAAGAAGCCGAAGCGGCTAAGAACGAAGCGCCCAATACGAGCGGCATGAGTCTCGACGCAGCCGTGAAAGCCTTGGAAAGCGCAGGGTACTCCGTCGGCAATGTGTCCAACCTCGATTCGTCGAAAGACAGCTCTCAGGCCGTCGTTACGGGTCAGACGTCGGAAGACGGCAAGGTCGTCAATTTGTCCGTCGAATATCCGTCGTCCCAGAGCAGCCAGAGTTCGCCGTCGAGCAGCTCCGGCGGCTCCGATGGCAGTGCCAATAACCAGGAACCGGCCGGGACGCCCCATTATGGGACCGTCAATATCAGCGTACCGTCCGGCGCTTCCAGCCAGCATGTCCAGATTGTCGTATCCGACGACAACGGCTCGCGCGTCGTCTATGACCGCAGCCAGGCCGGTGGCGATAACATCTCCAAGAGCGTCAGCGGCACGGGCAAGACGAGAGTCAAAGTCTATATCAACAATTCATTAGTACAGGATCAGTACATCTAAGGGGAGGAACATGACAAAAGGACGCGTCATCAAGAACTATAACGGGTATTATTATGTCGATGTCGGCCGGGAGAACCTCGTCGAATGTCGCCGCCGCGGCAAATTGCTGAAAGCCAAGATCCTCGTCGGCGACGAGCTGGAAATCACCGAGCTGGGCCAGGATAAGGGCGTCATCGAAGCCCTGCTGCCCCGGCGCAACCAGATCCGCCGGCC
>OAWS01000698.1_pt1 | contig 24015 bp, 20 predicted proteins | sample 1517141 | NCBI WGS metagenome assembly OAWS01 (sample SAMEA2580173, study PRJEB22360) | human gut metagenome | biome: human gut; feature: human-associated habitat; material: faeces | place: Denmark | collected 2008/2010
AGCAGGAAGCTCCCACTTCAAAATCTGTAAGATTTAAGTGGCGAGAGCATGTCACCAAGTTTCAGATTTGTCTGTGACTGGCCATGAAATAAAATTTTGAAAAAAGTTATTTTCTTAACACAGATTTTATTTCTCAGATGCTATAATGTGTGCATATCAATAAAACGATGCCTGTTATGCGGGGACAAAATCCAAATCTGCGGACAGACATAAGGAATTAACCAATTAAACTGTGAAGCAGTTATTTGGTTAGGAGCAGGTAGAGAAGTGTATGTTTTTATCGGCTTGGCTTAAAAGTAATATAAAAATCATAACAGTAAAAAATGAAGGGAGCTTACTTATAATGAAAAACAGAAGAATGAGATTAATGGCGATTTTTGCAGCAGGTGTATTAAGTGTGACATCTATGGGAGGTATTGTAACTGCACATGCAGAGGAAACTCTTTCAGTGCCTGCAGAGGAAGCCGGTGCAGGTGCGGTTCAGATGGATGGAAAGGATGCTCAGGCAGCAGAAGATGGCAGTGTGGCAGCTTCCGAGGGCTTGATCGCAGGATCTTTCAAACCGTCAGAGATTGCTCAGCCGGCACAGGATACTTATGAATATCCATTCCTTGGAATGAAATTAGGGATTTCCAAAGATCTGAAAGAGCAGATGGAGAAGAAGAACATTTCCATGTTTACAGATGAGAGATGGAATGACAATGCAGATGCAGTCACATATGCTACAGCAAGCTGGTGCACCCTGACAGATGAGCAGAAGGATGCAGAGGTGGATAAGATGGGCACCGGATATGACGATTGGCTGAAAAGTCTCAGCAGAGTAGGTGTGATCGGAATGTATGATGAGGAATCCCAGAAAGATCTGGATACGATTACCGGCTGTACAGAGCATAAAGAACTGGGTACCAGTAGTGATGGCAAATATAAATATTATCTCAGCACAAACAAAGATGCGGATGCAGACCTGTTAAAGGACGTGGAGGGGATTGAAGTAACACTTACAGAAATGACCCCGTTCCAGATGCTTTCTGCATTTGACCAGCCACAGGATACTTCTGACAGTACAGAGGCAGCTGAAGGAACAAATGTAGGCAAATTTGAAACAACAGGAGTTGACGGAAAAACCTATACACAGGATATCTTCAGCAAATATGATCTGACTATGGTAAATATTTTTACTACCTGGTGTTCTCCATGTGTCAATGAGATTCCTGATCTGGAGAAGCTTTATCAGGAGATGAAGGATAAAGGAGTAGGAGTAGTAGGCGTGACACTGGATACAGTAGGCAGTGATGGAAAGCAGGATGAGGAAGCAGTGAAAAAGGCTCAGGTACTTCAGGAGAAAACAAAGGCATCCTATCCATTCCTGATCCCGGATTCCGGAATGATGAACGGACGTCTCAATGGAATCTCTGCTTTCCCGGAAACATTCTTTGTTGACAAAAACGGAAATATTGTAGGTGAGACCTACTCCGGAAGCCACAGTCTGGACGAGTGGAAAGAGATCGTGGAAAAAGAGCTGGAGAATGTCACAGAGGGAAAATAAATGAATAAATTAAAAACCAGCAAAATATGGAACAGTAAATGGCCGGCGCTGATTCTTATGCTTGTGGGAGTCTGCTTTATGGGATATGGGATTTTCCGCGGAGAGCTGGCAGTGGTGTTTACAAAAGCCATTAATATCTGTATGGAATGTGTAGGAATAGGATAAATGAGTAATCAAAAGAACAGCGATAACAAAAGTAATAAGAAACAAAACACAAAAAATATGAGGATCAATGAGTGGCCCCGCCACGGAATCCAGGCACTGTGGGCGTTCATTACAAACAGTCATGTTACCGGCTTTGTCACAGGCAAAATTTACACAGGCAAATTGAAAAATGCCTGTGTTCCGGGCCTGAACTGCTATTCCTGCCCCGGTGCTGTTGGCGCCTGTCCTATCGGTTCTCTTCAGGCTGTGATAGGGAGTTGGAATTTCAAGATGGCTTATTATGTGGTGGGATTTCTTATCTTCATCGGAGCTATGGTGGGAAGGCTGATCTGCGGTTTTCTCTGTCCCTTCGGACTGATTCAGGATCTGCTGAATAAGATTCCATTTCCTAAGAAAATCCGCACATTCAAAGGCGACAAGCTGCTTCGTAAGCTGAAATATGTGATTTTCGCAGTATTTGTAATTCTGCTTCCATTGTTTCTGGTGGATATTATGGGACAGGGGGCACCCTATTTCTGCAAACTAATCTGCCCGGCAGGAACACTGGAGGGCGGACTGCCACTGGTACTTCTGAATAAATCCATGCGCAGTGCACTGGGCTGGCTGTACATATGGAAGAATGTGATCCTGATCATAACGATTATTCTCTCCATTTTGATCTACCGTCCGTTCTGCAAATATATCTGTCCTTTGGGAGCACTTTATTCCATCTTTAATCCTGTTTCCCTGTATAAATACAGAGTGGATAAAGATAAGTGTATAAAATGCGGAAAATGTGCAAAAGCATGCCAGATGATAGTAGACCCTGTGGAAAACTCCAACAGTCCGGAATGTATCCGCTGTGGCAGATGCCGAAAAGCCTGTCCGACAAATGCAATCCAGTGTGGAATCAGAAGAAAATCACAATCATGAAAAAAATAAAGTGATACCAGAGGTATGTATAGAACTGTTATCAGTCAAAATTATTCAGATCCAGCCCATAAAATGATTGATAACAACAGATATGGAAAAGGGATACCTGGCAGATTATAAAAAGTAGTCTGCCAGGTATTTTTGTATGTTTTTATTGAAAAATGTACAAAAATATCGAAAAATATATAAAAAACTGGTAAAATCATATTATGAAAATACAGAACAGAAAATGAGGTGACTGTATGGCAAAGAAGAGAAAAAAACCGAAGATGGAATTCCGTTATTATCAGATGCCTGCCGGAAGTCCGATCCTGGCTCTTCTGGGACAGAAGTGGGTTCAGAATTATGGAAATGATGTGGATTATCTTCATTTTCATAATTATCTGGAGATTGGTTTCTGTTACGAAGGGGATGGAGTTATGGCGTTTGGTGAGGCTAAAATGCGGTTTTCGGGAAGAGAATTTACGGTGATTCCACCCAATTATGCTCATACGACTAACAGTGATCTGGGTACGGTCAGTAAATGGGAGTATCTTTTCATAGATGTGGAAGGTTTCATGAAAAAATTTCTGAACAATCCGGTAAAGGCTGAAAAAATGATTCAGAGAATATATTCTAAGGCTTTATTTCTGAAAGAGAATGAGTCCCCCTCTATAGCTGCAAAAATTCTTAAGATCATGAATATCATGCGTGAGGGAGAAGAATTTTATATTGAAGAATCCAGTGGAGTTCTTGCGGCATTACTAGTAGAAATTGCCAGACTGAACCGGGCTTCACCGGAAGACAGGGTGGAAGAGGAAACAGGGAAACTTACAAATATGATCACCCGCGTACTGGATTTTGTTTCTTATCACTATATGGAGGATATCCGGATAGAGGATCTGGCGAAGATCTGCCATATCAGTGAAACTCATTTCAGAAGAGTGTTTACATCGCATATGAAGGTAAGTCCTCTGGAGTATATTAATTCTGTGCGGATTCATACTGCCTGTGAATTTCTGCAGAAAACAGATACACCGGTGGCAGATATTGCGCACAAATGTGGTTTCACGACCAATTCAACGTTTAACAGGAACTTCAGACAGATAATGGGAGTGACTCCGGTTGAATGGAGAAAGCGGCCGGAGAATTATGAACAGCAGCTTTTGGATTTCTATATTCATTCAGAGGAAGGATGGTAAAAAAGTTATGAACTATAAGATTGTGGAGCAGGTATCAAGAAAGAAAAAGAGTATGTCCGGAGTCCTGCGTGTGGTAATGATTATTTTTGCAGTGCTTTTTGTGGTTATGGGAATCACGATTTCCCAGGCATTTATGCTTCCGGGATTTCTGCTTGCAGGGCTGTATTTTGTCTTTGATATATTCAGTCAGAAGGATTATGAATACATGATGGAAAACGGTCAGTTTGAAATAGATGTGATCTATGGCAAGAAGTATCGCAAAACAGCTCATATACTGGAACTGAGTAATCTGGAGACAGTGGCACCGCACTGGCATGAAAGTGTTGCAAGGTACAAAAAGAATGGTGGAACGGAGAAGCTGAAAAAATACGATTATACCTCTTATGATGAAGATACTCCTTATTATACAATGATCATCCGGGAAGACGGGCACAAAATAAAACTGCTTCTTGATCTTAATGAGGAACTGCTTCATGCGATGAAAACACAATATCCTGAAAAAGTCTATTTTGCATAAAATGAATTAAAAACTGTAAAATATGTACAAAAATTGAACGGAAAATTTATGAAATAATAACAAAGGTCATTTTTAAAGACAAAAATATATATTTTTTTGTCCATGAAAGTGGCCTTTGTTATTAAAATTACATAGTAAAAACATAGTAAATGAGAAAGTGAACAAAAAATATATTTTTAAATATTTTTAATAGTGCAAAATACATAAAATGGTCGAAATTGCACATTATGTGTGCGGTTATGCAAACTATACCTGAAAATCGGATGCTATAATCAACTTACAAGCGATTCGGAAGAAAGAATAAGCTTAATAAAGGAGGATATAAATATGAGAAAAAAATTACTCGCAGTATTAATGACCGGTGCTATGGTAGCATCCTTTGCAGGATCAGCTACAGCTGTTTTTGCGAAATCTGATGATGACAACAAGTTAACTGTATGGGCGTGGGATCAGAACTTTAACATCAAATCCATGCAGATCGCAGCAGATCAGTATGCAAAAGATCATGAGGGATTTTCTGTAGATATCGTAGAGACATCTTCTGATGACTGCCAGACTAAACTGACAACAGCAGCAAATGCAGGCGATTACAGCACACTTCCTGATATCGTTCTTATGCAGGACAACAGCTATCAGAAATATCTGAAGAGCTATCCGGATGCATTCACAGATCTGAAAGATATCAACATTAACTGGGATGATTTTGGTAAACTGAAACAGTCCTATTCCATGGTAGATGATACACACTATGGTGTTCCGTTTGATAATGGTGCTGTTATTGCATGCTATCGTACAGATATCCTTGACGAGGCAGGATATACTATTGATGATCTGACAGATATCACATGGTCCAAGTTCATGGAAATCGGTAAAGATGTTCATGAAAAAACCGGAAAATATCTTCTTACAAGTGAAGCTACAGGTGGCGATACTCTGATGATGATGATGCAGTCCTGCGGAGCTAACTTCGTAAACGAAGATGGCGAAGCTTACATCGTAGGCAATGAAGTTGCAGAGAAATGCATCAATCTTTATGTAGATCTGGTTAAGAATGACGTTGTTAAACTTGTAAATAACTGGGATGAATATATCGCTACTATTACAGGCGGTGAGGCAGCAGGTATTGTAAATGGTAACTGGATCACAGCTACTCTGATGTCTACAGAAGATCAGAAGGGTCTGTGGCAGATCACAACAATGCCTAAAGTAGACGATGTTGATACAGCTACAAACTATGCAAACAATGGTGGATCTTCCTGGTATGTTACATCCAACTGCCAGAATGTAGAACTTGCAGAAGATTTCCTTGCAAGTACATTTGGTTCCAGCACAGAGTTCTATGATACAATCCTTCCGGAAGCAGGTGCAATCTCCTGTTATCTGCCGGCAGGTGAATCTAAGGTTTACAACGAGCCAAATGAATTCTTTGGTGGACAGCCAATCTTCTCCACAATTGTAGAATACTCTTCTCATATTCCGGAGTTCACAAAAACACCGTATCATTATGAATCAAGAGAATGCGTCAACACAGCAGTTGTAAATATCGTAAACGGCACACCTGTAGAAGATGCCCTTCAGGAAGCTCAGGATACTCTGGCATTCAAGATGACTGAATAAATTCTGATCGCAGGATCAGATGATGTCAGGATTGCGGGAACAGTGAAACTGTGAAGCAATCTGTAGACAGTGATTAAGTGAATGAAAACAGGTAAGTGCGGGGGACTGCCAGCAGTCCCCCATCTTACTGCAAAGAGTTGGTAATTGTCCGGCAAAATGCTGAACAGTTACAGAGTTTTTTGAAAGGAGGAGTTCACGTGAATTCTAAGAAAAAAGGTATGTCTCTGCTTGGCAAGCAGAGGGCAGCAGGATGGACGTTCCTGGCTCCTGCAACTATCATGATCGCGATCATGAGCTTTTATCCAATGATACGTGCATTTATCATTTCCCTGCAGACCGGAGCCGGAGCAAATATGAGATTTGCAGATCCGATCTTCAGCAACTATAAACGTATTCTGGCAGACAAGGTATTTCAGCAGTCTATTGCAAATACATTCCTGTATCTGATCATTCAGGTGCCGATCATGCTGATACTGGCAATTCTTCTGGCACAGCTTCTGAATAACAAAGATTTGAAATTTAAGGGATTTTTCCGTACTTGTGTATTTCTTCCATGTGCGACATCCCTGGTATCCTATTCATTGATCTTCCGTTCCATGTTTGCTACAGATGGTCTGATCAACAGTATTCTGATCAAACTTGGAATCTTATCTACCGGCTATAATTTCCTGGGGAATTCCGCCAGTGCCAAGATTGTAATTATCCTTGCGCTGATCTGGAGATGGACAGGATATAATATGGTATTCTATCTGGCAGGACTTCAGAATATTGAATATTCTGTATATGAAGCAGCAAAGATTGATGGCGCCAATGGCTGGAAGACTTTCTGGAAGATTACTGTTCCGCTTCTGAAACCGACAATTATCATGACATTTATCATGTCAATTAATGGTACACTGCAGCTGTTCGATGAGTCTGTCAACCTGACAAAGGGTGGACCGGCAAACTCAACAATCACAATGTCCCACTATATTTACAATACATGTTTTATTAACGTACCAAACTTTGGATATGCAGCAGCAATGTCATTTATCATATTCATTATGGTAGCTGTACTTGCATTTATTAATTTGAAAGTAGGTGATACACGTGACTAAGAAAAACAAATCAGCCATTCAGAGAAGATTGATTCCAACCTATATTTTTCTGATCATCGTGTCATTTATTTCAGTATTCCCGTTATACTGGATGATTTCAGCTGCAACTAATACATCCACAGATGTATCACGTGGACGAATTATTCCGGGAAGCCATTTTATGGAAAACTTCCGTAATCTTACATCCCAGCAGCCACTGTGGAGAGCACTTGGAAACTCCTTCTTTTATGCAATCCTTACTACAGTGATCTGTCTTCTGATCTGCTCTATCGCAGGTTACGGATTTGAAGTTTACCATGATAAGTGGAAAGACAGAGTATTTTCAATCCTGCTTCTGGCTATGATGGTTCCGCAGGTTGCAACTATGGTTCCGTTATTCAAAATGTTCTCCAAGGCAGGACTTTTGAATACAGCAGTAGGTTTTATCCTTCCGATTATTTCCACGCCGTTTATGATCATGATGTTCCGTCAGAATGCCAGATCATTCCCGGTTGATATTATTGAAGCTGCACGTATTGACGGACTCAATGAAGTAAGGATTTTCTTCCAGATGTTCATTCCTACAATGAAATCTACATATGCAGCGGCTGCTGTTATTACCTTTATGAATGCATGGAACTCTTATCTGTGGCCAAAGGTAATCATGACAGACAACAAGGCAATGACCATGCCAATGCTGATCGCCAACCTGATCACAGGTTATGTGACAGATTATGGTATGCTGATGTGCGGTGTATTGTTCTGTTCTATTCCTACAATGATCGTATTCTTTGTATTACAGAAACAGTTTGCAGAAGGTATTACCGGAGCAGTCAAATAAAAAACTGAAAAAGAAAAATATAACTTCGACCGTCTGGAAGACATTATCAATAATCTATACAGAGAGGGCGAAAGAGAACACCCGGCAGATTATGAAAAGTAATTTTGCCGGGTGTTTTTGATGCCTGTTTGGAAATTTATAGCAAGCCTCTTAATTAATATGCATTACTGCAACTATACAGAACCATATGGTTCCGAAAAGGTAGCATTATTTTATGGAATCGATATAGTATTAATAAATTTGTGGTAGGCATAACGGAAAAAGTACGGTAAAATAGTTAGAATGCGGAAAGTATTTTTCCAAAATAAAACAAAAGGGGGAGGGCCATGTCCGAAGTAAAGAATAAGAAAAAGAAATCAAGTATTATTCAGGTCAGTATTGGTGTTCTGGCAGTTATTATGGCTATCCTTATTATCATAATGATGGGAATTGTCTCAGATATTCAGGGAACGGCCCGTATTGTAAATTATACCGGTTTAGTCAGGGGAGAGACACAGAGACTCATAAAACTGGAGCTTTCCATGCAGCAGGAAAATGAGATGATCCATGATATAAGAACTTTTATTGACGGTTTGCGAAATGGAAATGATGAATTAAATCTTGTACGTCTCAATGATGTTGATTTTCAGAATAAAATGCAGGAACTGGATGATAAATTCTCTGACCTGTATAAGAAAATTTATCTTGTGAGGTTCAAAGGAGCCAGAAACACAGATATTATTCCGGAAAGTGAGGAGTTTTTTGTGATCTGCGATGAAGCAACAGGCCTGGCTGAAAAATATTCGCAGAAAAAAGCCACATCCTTATCATTGCTTGAGAAATATATCACAGCAGATATTGTTGTGCTGATGCTGTTGATCGGATATGAATTCATCAAAGCAATACAATATGCTGCAATGAACCGCCTGCTGCAGCGAAAGGTATATCTGGATGATGCGACGGGACTTCCGAACAAAAATAAATGTGAAGAATTACTGAGTGAGGAAGAACCGGATGCAGATACCGGTGTCTGCAGTTTTGATCTTAATAATCTCCGGCGTATTAATGACAGCAGAGGTCATGAAGCCGGTGATGCCTATATCCGTAGATTTGCCATCTGCCTGCGGGCTTCCATGCCGGCAGAGCAGTTTGTGGGAAGAGCAGGTGGAGATGAGTTTCTTGCAGTTACCCATGGACTGGACAGGGAACAGATGACACAGTGCCTTGAAAAGGTGCGCAGAGATATGAGAGAGGAATCCAAAGTGTATCCGGATACTCCCCTGAGCTATGCAGCAGGCTTTGCACTGGCCGGCGATTTTCCCGGAAGTACAATGAGAGAACTGTTTAATTGCGCAGACAAAAACATGTATATCAATAAGAATCATGTAAAAAGGGAAGAAGCTGCTGCAGAAAAGCATCAGGGATATCAGCTGTTAAAGCTGCTTAATCAGCATGGCAGTAATTTCTCGGATTGTCTGTACTGTGATGCCAGGATGGATACTTATCGAGCAATCCGTTCCAGTGAGAATTTTTTCCTGGCCTCTGATGGTGCATATTCCGGTGCTGTGGAACAGATCATAGAGGAACAGATTGAAAAGTCCTGTCAGGCAGATATCCGCGAAGGGCTGCAGATTTCGGAGCTTCAAAAGAAGATGCATACGAAGGAAGACGTGCTGGAATATGAGTATAATATCGGAAAACAGGGGGCATATAACCGCCTGACACTGATTCCGGTGGACTGGGATGAGGACAAAAAGCTGCATCATTTTCTTCTGGCATTTGAAACCATCCGAAAGACTTCTGAAGGTCAGACAGGTGCAAAAGAGCAGCTTCAGCTCTATTATGAACAACTGAAACAGTCAATCCTGGAAAATGACAGCTATGTGGATGCGCTTCTGGAATTGTCAGATGTGATCTATACAGTAAATCTGACAAAGGATGTTCTGGAAAGAAGAATCGTATTGAATGGAAAAGAACAGAAGAGCCGGGAACTTTTTATGGACTACCCGCTTCCATGTTCTTATCAGGATTATTGCTGGGAATATGAGAAAAAAATTACTCAGGAAACAATTGCCGGTTACTGTATGACAGATAATTGCGAAAAGCTTCGTAAGAGGTTTGAGAACGGAGAAACCAATATGTCTGTGGAATATTGTGCCCGCGAAGATGATGGAAGTATCCGCTGGGTACAGAAAACAGTTCTTATGACCAGGATGGTGGTGTTTGATACAGAAATTCTTGCTGAGGTGCCTATGATCTATGCGATCATTCTGCTTCAGGATACCACACAGAGACATGAACGGGATGAGCAGGAACAGGCGCGCCTTCAGGCAGCATTCAATGAGATGCGTGCCGAGAGCAGGGCAAAAACGAATTTCCTCAGCCGAATGAGCCATGATATCAGGACACCTCTGAATGGTATGATTGGTCTGTTAAAGATTGACGAGACTCATTTTGAGGATAAGGCACTGATACGGGAAAATCATAAAAAGATGAAGATAGCAGCGGATTACCTGCTCTCCCTTATCAATGATGTTCTGCAGATGAGTAAAATAGAGGAAGGTCATATTGTTCTGACACATGAATATATCTGTCTCAAAGATCTGGTCTATGAGATTGAGAGCATTATCACTCACAGGGCAGCAGATGAGGATATTCAGTGGATTTATGAGAAAAATAAGGAGGATATTCCTTATCCGTATGTCTATGGAAGTTCACTGCATCTTCGTCAGATTTTTCTGAATATCTATGGAAACTGTATTAAGTATAACCGGCCGGGAGGAAAGATTACTACGGTAATGGAGGCAGCAGATGTACATGATGGAATCTGTACATACAGATGGACGATTTCTGATACAGGTATAGGGATGAGTCCGGAGTTCCTGAGCCATATTTTTGATCCGTTTTCACAGGAAAAAACAGATGCCCGGAGTGTTTATCAGGGAACCGGTCTGGGAATGGCGATTGCTAGGGGATTGATTGAGCAGATGAATGGAAGTATTGAAGTGACAAGTCAGGTGGGAGTTGGGTCTGTGTTTGTCATTACTATTCCCTTTGAAATTGCCCAGGAACAGAAAAAGGATAAGGAAATTGCTGAGAAATATGATATTCGTGGATTGCATCTGCTGGCAGCCGAGGATAATGAGCTTAATGCAGAAATCGTAGAAATACTGCTGACAGATGACGGTGCGAAGGTTACAGTTGTAAAAAATGGCAGACAGGCAGTGGAGCACTTCGAAAGTAATCCTCCGGGAACCTTTGATGCCATATTGATGGATGTTATGATGCCTGTTATGGATGGCATTGCAGCAACAAAAGCCATACGTGCCATGGACAGGGCAGATGCAAAAACAATTCCGATCATTGCAATGACTGCAAATGCATTTGAGGAAGATGCCAAAAGATGTCTCGCAGCCGGCATGACTGCACACCTGGCAAAACCTTTCCAGATAGAAGATATGGAAAAAGCCATTGTGGAGTGCTGTGGAAAGTGATGCCATCTGTAAGGTCTGTTGTTATGAGTAAGTTATCATAAATAGAGTTAAAAGTCTGGATGACGAAAATATGAGTAGAGAAAGGCGTGAGTCACAGAAATGTGGGTTGCGTCTTTTTTGAGTAAAGGTAAAAAAATGTATATGTTTTGTCATAATCTGACGTATGGAAAAAGGAGGCAGAGGTTGGTATTATATTGTTAACAAAAGAAGTACTTCTAAAATAACAAAAGGACAAAGCAGGTAAAAGAAAGGAGTTTTTATGAGGAAAAAGATGATTAGCCTGATGATGACAGTCGCTATGGGGACAGTCATGATTAGTGGAGCAACAGTTGTAAAAGCGGATTCAGACGAAAAAGAAACCGTTAAATTAGCGGTGTGGTCTTCTGGAGCAGCAGATAATTTTCAGAAAGGTGCAGATGAATTTAATAAGCGCCAGGATAAAATTAATTTTGTAGTTGAAATGCAATCAGGAGATTATAGTCAATATCTTGGAGCAAAGGTGGCATCTAATGATCTTCCGGATATGTTTTTCCTGAATCCATATACACAGGTGCAGCAGTTTGCAGCAACAGACAGAATTGTGGATTTGAGCGAGGAAGGATTTACAACAAAGATTTATGATTCTGTAAAAGATGCATGCAGCTATGATGGAAAAATTTATGCGTATCCAATGAATCTGGAAATGCTGGGAGTTTATTATAATCAGGAGTTATTTGAAAAGGCTGGAATTACAGAAGTACCGAAAACATTCTCACAAATGAAAGAAGTATGTGAAAAACTTCAGGCAAGTGGTATTACACCATTTGCAGCCACCTATAAAGAGACATGGACATTGAATCATTTATTTAGCTGTCTGCAGGGAGCAGCAGTTGGAGATTATGAGTCATGGGTTGCAGATATGAATGCAGGAAAAGGAAGTTTCAGGAATGATAATTCTTCACTTGAATTTGAGTTTATGGATATGATGAAAGAAAATTCCGGTGGAAATTATATGGATGCAGATTCCACATCAGGCTTTAATGCATTTGCATCAGGTGAAGCAGCTATGATTGTGACAGGAGAATTTTCTCTTCTGAATGCACAAAGTATTAATCCGGATTTACAGGTTGGTCTGTTTGGAGTACCACTTACAGAAAATGAGGAAGATGCAAAACTTGATGTAGATGTAGGAATTTGTATTGCAGTAAATCAGAATACTCCACATCTGGATGCAGTGCGTGAGGTTTTGAATTATCTGAGTGATAACACAGATGAAAATGGATGGATGCATTATAGTGCTGATTCGATGGGCGCAGCACCACCTGCAATGGATTTTACAATGTCAACAGAATATCAGTATTTCAAAGATTATAAGAATTATATGTCAAATAACCAGACAAGACCATGGGTATACTCACAGCTTGTGTCCGGCGCTGGTGATATGATCGGGCCGGTAATTCAGGGATATTTTGCCGGAACAACGGATATGGATACTACTTTAGATCAGTTAGATTCGCAATTTTCAGAGCTTCTTGAGTAAAGTAAAATCGGGAAAGGTATAAGTGGTAACAGAAGCTTCTGCAGAAATGTTGCAGAAGCTTTTGTTATCAGAAAGGAAGATAATTTTATGTTGGATTGTTGTAAAAAAAATAAATGGTTTTATTTTGGTCTTACGATTCCGTCGATGTTATTATACGTTCTTGCACTTGCAGGTCCATTACTTTTAGGAACACTTCCGGCGTCTTTTTATAATTGGAATTTGATAAAAGGAAATAAAGATTTTGTCGGTCTGGGAAATTACACTAAGCTTCTTGGAGACGAGACATTTATTCATTCTGTGGTATTTACTTTAATTTTGGCGGTAATATCAATTTTAATGTCAAACTTAATAGGCTTTGTAATAGCATATTTTTTAGATTCAAATGTACGGTGTAAAGGCGTAATACGTTCTTTATTTTTTATTCCTAATATTATCAGTGGTGTAATGGTTTCTTTTGTATGGTCTTTTATTTTTACAGGAGCCATTCCAAATCTGGCCAAAATTTTGCACATAGATGCATTGGCTAATATCAGCTGGTTTGGAAATGCAGGTACTGCGGCTTTTACAGTTATTTTAGTAACAACATGGCAGTCTACCGGTTTTCTTATGATGTTATACATTACAGGATTGCAGACAATACAAAAAGATGTGTTGGAAGCAGCTGTTCTGGATGGATGTACAGGAATTAAGAAAATTATTTATATCCAATTGCCATTGTTAATGCCGACAATTACAATTAATCTCTTTGTATCAATTGCAGGAGCTTTCAAAGCATTTGACATTCCGTTATCACTGACTAGTGGAGGTCCGGCAAATAGTACACAGACAATTGCACTGAATATATATAATGATGCATTTGGTTCGTTTAAAATGGGATATGGCTCTGCAAAATCTATAATACTGTTTTTACTGGTAGGTATTATTGCATTGATTCAGCTTAAGATTACTAGAAAAAGGGAGGTACAGATGTAAAGTGGAAAAAGAAGGAATGAATAAAACAGTAGTTTTTAAAAGTATTTTGTGGCTGTGCCTTGGAATTATCTTTATACTTCCGGTTTTTCTTATTATCATGAATGCGTTTAAACCGAATAATGATATTTTAACCTCGTTTATCTCATTTCCAAAAAGTTTATATCTGGAAAATTTTTCTGAAGCAATGCGGATTATGAACTTTTGGACAGTATTTCGCAATACGCTGTTTGTGACGGTATGTACTGTCATAGTTGCCAGTGCCGTGTCTTTTATGAGTGCATATGGAATTTCACATCTTCCTCAAAAGAAAGGTGACAAATTATACACATTGTTTGTAGTAGGACAGATTATTCCATTTCATGCAGTTATGATTGCAATTTCTATGTTATCTACAAAACTGGGACTGACTAATACGCATTTAGGACTGATTATATTTTATAGTGGGTTTTATACATCATTTGGTGTTATGACATATGTTGGTTTTCTGAAGAGTGTGCCAAGAGAGTTGGAAGAGGCTGCTGCAATTGACGGTGCGGGACCTTTCAGAACAATGGTGCAGATTATTTTGCCACTGGTAAAATCCACAACAGTGACAATTGGCATTTTGTTTTTCCTTTGGACATGGAATGATCTGTTACTTCCAAGTATTATGATCAGCGATGTGAACCTTCGTACAATTACAGTCAATTTATATATGTTTAAATCTTCTACTAATGCTCAATGGAACCTTTTGATTGCAGGATTGGTTGTAAGTATGATACCAATTATAATTATTTATATTGTAGGACAGAAACATATTACAAGCGGTTTAACAGCGGGTGCAGTAAAATAAAAAAGACAGGAGAAGTAAAGATGAGCACATTTTATGAAGATAATATGAACATAAAAAAGATAAACGGTTTTACACTTCAGCAGGTATCAAGGGATGTATGGGCAATTGATGAGTTTGGCATAGATATTATGTATTTGATTATTGGAACGGAAAGAGCTCTATTGATTGATACTGGTATTGGAATAGGAAATATACGGTCAGTAGTAGAAACAATGACTCATCTGCCTTATGATGTAGTAAATACGCATCATCATTATGATCATGTGGGTGGAAATGGGCGCTTTTCAATGGTTTATGCACATAAAAAAGCAATTCCGGTTATTCAGGAACAGAATAATCTGCAGTCACGTAAGGAATTTTTCCGTTCACAGGAAGCCCGTCCAGAATACAATTATGAAGCAAGCCTGGAATTTGATGCATCAATTATGGGTGACTTTGAGATGAAAGGAATAGAAGAAGGATTTGTTTTCCATCTTGGAAATAGAGATTTGGAGGTTTTGGATACACCAGGACATACTAAAGATGGAATCTGTTTATTAGACAGAAAATACAGATTACTATTTTCCGGAGATACTGTTGTAAGTACGCCAGTATTGATGTTTGATACGTTTTCTGATACAATGAGTACATATCTGGAATCATTGAAAAAATTAGCTCAATTAAGAAATTCATATGAACTTATTTTTCCGGGGCATTATCTCCGACCGATCGGAAGCATCTATATAGATGACCAGATTGCCTGTATTCAGGAAATATTAGAAAAGCATTTGATTGGAGAAAAAGAAGAGTGTGGCATGACAAAAAGCGAAGTGTATTTTTACCAAAAGGCTTTAGCTTCTGTGTTATATACAGAAGATAGAATCTGCTGAATCAATCTCCGGTATAGACGTATGATATATGCGCTATACCGGGGATTCCTGTTTGTAAGAGAGGTACTAAAAAGAGATGAAAGAAAAAAAAGGACGATTATATAAGTTTTATGGAAAATTAACGATTCGAAATAAATTACTTATTTTATGTCTCCCATTTGTTGTTTTAGGGTATTTTTTGATTTTTTATAGTACTACAGTTATTATGTTTGATCAGATGAAGCAGATGGTATATGATCAGACAGAACAAAATGTTATGGAAAAAAAGAAGCTGGTTAATACATTATTAGATAATTATAATCAGGCTACCATAAAATTTTTATATTATACAGATGAAGTGCAGGAATATTTAAATACCCGTCAGAGTGTATTAAGTGTTGAAGAGCAGGAAAAACTGACTGATATGATTTCTTATCAGATAGGATCTCTTATTACAAATAATCAGGATGCGTTAATGAATGTGTGTATTTATAATAAGTTTAACGAATTATATATTAATAATGCAATTTATTATAATACAATAGAACAGACAAATGATTTTGCAGAAATACTGAAAGAAGAAGCAGAAGAAAAGCATGGAAAGCCGGTGCTTCGTATAAATCCCGTGAGGAAAAATATGATTACTTTTGCAAGAAATATCTACGTTCCCCAAATAGAAAAAAGTGATGAAAAAATAGGATTTCTGATGATGGATATTGACAAAACGGGTATGGAAAAAATCATACAGACAGGAGAGGATAGAGATGTGAACGCTATTCTCATATTGGATTCAGAAAATAATATTCTGGTTAATGGTTCAAATTTATCTGATGATAAATGTAAAACTATTTTGAAAGAACCATCCGGAAATTATAAAATTATCAGATATAATCTTCAATATGATGGGTGTAGTCTTGTAGGAATTTTGGATAAAAATCTGCTTTTTAAGAGTGTATATAAAATTTTCTTCAAAGAGATGGTGATGATTTTGGCTGCAATTTCAATTATTGCAATTGCATTATTCATAACTGCGGCTAAAATTGCAGAACAGATTCAGAAATTTATTGTAAAATTACGTCAGACTACAGAGATAAATTCCAATGCGTATGTTGAGGTTGATTCCAATGATGAATTTAGAGAACTGGCAAATGTTTATAATGCGATGTTGGAAAGAATTGACTTGCTGATTCAGCAGGTATATAAACAGCAGTTGTTAATGAAAGATGCCCAGATTGAATCTCTTCAGGCTCAGATTAACCCACACTTTCTATATAATACATTAGACTGTATTAATAGTCTTGCTGATATGGGTAAGACTACGGAAGTTAAAAAGACGGTAACATCTCTTGGAAGCATTATGAGAATGTCTATTAAAGGGGCACAGTTTTTAAAGATTGAAGAAGAATTAAAGTATGTAAATCAATATTTGTATATTCAGAAAATGCGCTTTCAGGAACATATTATCTGTCTGGTAGAAATACCGGAACAATTATATGAATATTACATTCCAAAGCTGATGATACAGCCGCTTTTGGAAAATGCAATTGTCCATGGGGTTTCAGAATTGAAAGAAACAGGAATGATAGCAGTAACCGGGAAGGAAACGGAAGATGCAATTTATATTACTGTAAAAGATAATGGAAATGGGATGCCGGAAACTATTATCAGACAGCTGGAAGAAATAAGAGAAAATGGAATACTGAAAGAGAAGGAACACATTGGTATCTTTAATATTCAGCAAAGACTTTTGCTACTGTACGGAAAAGAATATGGTTTGACTGTGGAACATGTAAAGCCATCGGGGACAGCAGTAACCATCTGTATTCCCAAAACAAAGGGGGAAAAAGGATATGAAAGTGGTAATTATAGATGATGAACCATTGATATCAGACAAATTAAAAAGGATCATGGAAACGGGACTACGGGGTATGCATACGGTTTGTGCTTTTACAGATGCACAGACGGCATTGGATTATATTGAACAGGAAAAACCTGGGGTTATTTTGACAGATATTCGTATGCCGGGCATCACTGGAATCGATCTGGCAAAGCAGATCAATCAAATGGATTATGGAGCAAAAATTGTTTTTCTGACTGGATATGCAGAGTTTGAATATGCCAGATATGGAATAGAGTATAAAGTTTTTGACTATCTTTTAAAGCCCGTAGATGAACAGGAAGCAATCAAGTGCTTAAATCGAGCGATCAGTGCATTTCATGCAGAACAAAAACATACGGAAATGTATCAGATTTTTCAGGATTATTTTGTTAAAAATCAGGAGCTGATCAGACAACAATTTGTGGAAAAACTCTTTTTTCAACCTGTAATTTTTTCAGAAAAACAGATGGAACTGCAAAAGCAGAAGCTGCGGATTGCAATAAACGGATATAGAGTGGTGGCTGTTACATATGACAGGAATCGTATGCCTTTGGAAGAAGAGAGCTATTACAGTTATATAATCCATGAATTTTTTCTGAAAAAATTTAAAGAGATACTGGCACTGGAACATGGTGGTATCTTTTATATGATCTGGCCAACAGAAGAAAAGACACTGTGGAAATTCTGCAGTAAATTAGAGCTGATCAGAAGAGAACTGGCCCAGTTGCAGCCACTGGATTGTATGATAGCTGTCAGCCATTATTCTGAAAATCTGTCTGATATTCAACAGATGAAAAAGGAAGTGTTGAAATGTCTGGAATACGGAAAAGATACGGGATGTACGCAGCTGCTTTCATATCAGGATTTACCGATGGGATATAAGGAAAATGACTTTTTCGATGTTACAGAAGCAATTACAGAACTGATCAGATATCTTCGATCCGGTAATAAGAAAAAAATATTCGAACAGATGCAGAAGATTATTAATGAGACAGAGAAAGAGACAGAAAAATATTTTAACAATATCATGGAGTTGATAGGTGCCAATATATTTTTATTTCTTTCAGGAATTCCATTGGATAAGGAAAGCAAAGATAAGATTACGGAATCATTTGAGCAACAGATTCATGTACAATCGGAAAGAGAGACAAAAGCAGACTATATGAAATATTGGCTGGAGTATATTGCAGATAATATTCAAAGTATGCATAATAATGATCAGAATCAGCTAATCCAGCAAATTTATAAATATCTGAATGATAATTTTTCACAACCAATCGGTCTGACAAATGTTTCAGAACATGTAAACAGAAATCCCTCGTATATCAGTCGTTTTATCAAACAGGCTACCGGAAGAAAATTTTCTGAAATTCTTGCAGAACTGCGCTTGGAGGAGGCAAAAAAATTATTACGTTCTTCTAATTTAAAGATTACTCAGATAGCAGAGCAGGTAGGATATCCCAATCTACAATATTTTACCCGGGTTTTTACTGGACAGATGAATATGACACCGGCAGAATATCGGAAAATTACAACTTATTTTTAAGTATTACTATGTTGCAACTTTGTATAGTATTTTATAAGTATAAGGATAGTCGACTTTATAATGACGATTTTGCAACGCTATATACAAATAAATGTAAAGGCAAATGCAGCCTCTATATCTGTAAGCAGGAAAAAAGAGATATAGGGGTTGCATTTATTTTTTTATTGAATCAAATAAGCACTTTGCGTGATTGCGAAAAGCAATGAGCAGTGAGTGGTGGGGACTTAACGTATAGAAATAAAAATAAAGGTAGTCAAGAAAAGTGGTTCACGTCGTTTTTTGTATAAAAACATGAAAATATTATGAATAAAAGCTAATAAAACGTGAAAAAAAGATTGAAAAAGGCTCATAAAACGTGATAGCTTTGAAGAAAGGAGGCGGTTCTATGTATTTAAAAAGAAAGATAGATGAGTACCTGCTGGAGTGGAAAAAAAATGAAGAAAGACTTCCGTTAATTATAAAAGGTGCAAGGCAGATTGGAAAAACGGAATCTATTAATCATTTTGCAGAACAAAATTACAGTAATATTGTGAGTATTAATTTTGTTCTGGAACCTAAATATAAAACAATATTAAGTGACGGATATGCTGTTGAAGATATTATAAAAAATATTTCTATGATAGATACATCAAAAAAATTTATAGCAGGTGACACTGTGATTATTTTTGATGAATTACAGGAGTTTCCGGATATTGCAACTGCTCTGAAGTCATTCAGGATAGATGGAAGATTTGATGTCATATGCAGTGGTTCTTTGCTTGAAATCAATTACAGAAAAATTCATAGTAACAGTGTGGGATATAAAACGGATTATGAAATGTTTTCGATGGATTTTGAAGAATTTCTGTGGGCAAAAGGATACTCAGAGAAGCACATTGAAGATATCCTGAAACATATGAAGACAGGAACTCCATTTTCAGAAACCGAATTATCAGTTTATAAGAAATTGTTTTTGGAATATTGTGTACTTGGCGGTATGCCTGCAGTAGTAAAAGTATATATTGAAAAAAATCTTTTTACAGATACTCTGGAAATCCAGAGACAGATCCAGATGGATTATGAAGAGGATATCAGAAAATACGCTGAAGGTCTGGATCAGACTAAAATTGTAAGTGTCTATCGGAACGTACCTGTACAGCTTGCAAAAGAAAATAAAAAATTTCAATTAAGTAAAATAGACAAAAAAGCCAGGAGTCGAGAATATATGGGATGTATAACCTGGCTCGAAGATGCAGGTGTGATTTCTGTATGTTATTGTCTACAGTATCCGGAGCTTCCATTAAAGGGAAACTATGATGACTCAAAATTCAAAATCTATTATCCAGATACAGGATTGTTGATTGCTTCATTAGATGAGGAAGCACAAGAAGATCTTCGGGCGAATAAAAATCTTGGAGTATACAAAGGTGCTTTATATGAAAATTTTGTAGCAGAGGCGTTTGTGAAACAGGGGCTTGGACTATATTACTATAAAAAAGAAAATGCTACCTTGGAAGAAGATTTTTTTGTAAGAACAAAGGATGAGTTGGTTCCGGTAGAAGTGAAGGCGAACAGGAACCGGTCTAAGTCATTGAGGCAATTGATATCCGGTGATTCTTATAGAGATATTCACTGGGGAATAAAACTTGCAGACAGTAATATTGGAATAGAAGACGGGATTTATACATTTCCATATTTCTGTACGTTCTTATTAAAACGGTATCTCAGAGAAAAATAATAACGTTAACATCAAACATTTCAGACAACCCTATGGATTGCGACCTCATTATTGTATGTGAACATGAAATAACAGTAGGCAGAATGAAAGAGTTGGGGTAAAATAAGAGTATAGATTTTGGAGACTTAAAGAAATTGTTTTGAGGAAGAATGGAGATTGATTTACGAGAGAAGCAGGGAAGATGCAGATGGAGAAAAAATTGGAGACAGTATTCTGTTTATAAAACCTGCATTGATTATTTGCGGCGATTCATTGAACAGAAAATCATCGGAATATCAAAGACTTGTTGAGATAGCAACAAAAAAATATTGCTGTGTTGTAGTAGGTTATCAATAATTTTGGACTCGCTGAGTCTAAAATTTAAAAGCATTAAAATAATGTAAATATTTAAGCACAGGAAGGAGAACTATATGACACTACAAGAAGTGGTTGCAAGATTTAATACAACTCCATTTTTGTTTGCAGGTTCTGGTATTACCAGAAGATATTATGGATTACCAGACTGGGTTGGCTTATTGACATATTTTGCTGAGAAGGTAAAAAAAGATCCGTTTGCTTATAGATTTTATGAAAACAAAGCTAGCGAGACGGAACATACAGAAGAAAAACTTCCATTGGTTGCAAGCTATATTGAAAAAGATTTTAATGATGCTTGGTTTAATAATGAAGAAGGAATACGTTCGGATTCAGAAAAAGTATACAGTTCAGTTTCCACTGGGGTTTCTCCTTTTAAGGCAGAAATAAGTGAATATATTGCTTCACTGTCAACGGTTAATCCTGTTTATGCGGATGAAGTTGAAAAACTTAGAAATATTGCAAAAGATAATTTGTCCGGTGTGATTACAACAAATTATGATTGCTTTTTCGAGAATATTTTTGATGGTTATAAAACTTTTGTGGGACAGGACGAACTAGTATTTTCACAGTTGCAAGGAATTGCGGAAATCTATAAAATTCATGGTTCTGTACAAAATCCAGAATCCATTGTCATTAACAAAGCAGATTATCAGAAATTTTATGACAAAGGAAAATATCTTGCCGCAAAATTGATGACGATTTTTATGGAATATCCGATTATTTTCATAGGTTACTCTATTTCAGATTCAGATATTCAGGCGATTCTTAGCGATGTTGTGGGATGTTTGCCATTGGATAAAATAGAAACTTTACAAAAAAGATTTATTTTTGTTGAATATAATCCGGATTTCATTGGAAGTGAGATAACTTCTCATTCAATGATTATACACAGTAAATTGCTGGAAATGACTAAAATAACACTTTCAGATTTTAGTCTGTTATATGATGCTCTGTCTGTAAAAAAAGCGGCTTTACCAGTTAAATTATTGCGTAGATTTAAGGATGAGCTTTATGCGTTTGCGTTGACTCAACAACCGGGACCAACGATGCAGGTCGCTTCATTGGAAGATGGTCGTATTGATGAAAATATGCTTGCACTTTCGATTGGTTTAACAACGACCGGTGTATATGGTTTAGCAAGAGCAGTAAATTCTGAACAATGGTATAGAAACATTATTTTACACGATTCGTTATATTCATGCGAGCAATTATTAGAATTTGTTTATCCAGAGCTTGCAAAACAAAATTCCTGGAAATTGCCGGTGTGGTATTATATTTCAAAATCTAATATGAAAAGCGAATTGGCAGAAGAAAAAGCCCCACATTCATATACTGAAATTGTCACAGAATCAACAATTAAACGTAATCGTTCTGCAATTGGAGAAAGAACAGCATGGGAAGTATGGACACAAGAAAAAGATAATTTAATGAAGGCAATTCGTTTGCTTGGGTGTATGCCAGAAGAAAAAATAGATGTAAATCAGTATCGAAGTATTTTGCAAGCGATATTTACAGAGAACAACAATATTTTAAGTTCTTTAGATAGTCCGAATCGTAGTAATCTTCACAGAATGATTAGGATATATGATTTTCTGGAATATGGACAAAAAAAGACCCCGTGATTCAAGCATCTGCAAGCAGACACCATCACGGAGACCCCGGACAGCTGGAATACAGGCAACATAGCATCTGTAAACAGACACCATCACGGATGCACTATAAACCTATACTTATTATATGAGGTAAGCTATTTTTTGTCAACAACCAGATCTTGGATAAAGAAGGAAAGAGAACCATGATTATAGAAGAAATTTATGCAGGTGTAGCGATAAGTACCATATATTTGAAAGTACAGAGGGAAGATAATGCAGCATGGATACAGACAAAATAATACAAGATTTAAATCGCAGATTTGCTGTACTTCTGCCTGAGTTTTATCAGCGTCGTATCATTTTCTGGTACGATGAAGATAAGGAACTTGAGGATAAACTGGATGAAGTGGTTTTGGAAAATGCAAAGGTGATTGAGTTGACTGGGAATAATGTGTTTTGCCGGAATCTATATGAAGCTCGGAGAACTAATGAGTATGTTCAGTCTTAATGCCAATGACAGTCAGCGTGACCGTTCATGTGTATAAGGACGGTGCAATGGCCATTACCCAGAATCCGACACTTGCTCCAGCAGTACAGAAATCAGAGCATGAGCCAAAGGCACAGGAAACCGATGTCCGTGTCAGCTCTGATACAGTCAAGGACGCTACCGTTTTCTTGGAAACATTCTTTAATCTGTACCCGACAGCTGCGGAAAAAGAACTTGCCTATTATGTCAAAGACGGAGTGCTTGCTCCTGTTTCTGGCGACTATGTATTTTCAGAACTGGTAAACCCTGTCTTTAGCAAAGATGGCGATAACCTCAAGGTCAGTGTGTCTGTGAAGTATCTGGATAATAAGTCGAAAATGACACAAATCTCACAGTATGAGCTTGTATTACATAAGAACGATAACTGTAAGATCGTAGAATAAATATTACAGCAGAATAGTATACAACAAAACAGAGTAATGTGGACATCCGTTTAGCACCGACCGTAGCGGAGCGAAGAACATTCAGATGCACAGATCACAATGAATGTCTACAATCATATTGCAGAGAAGTCTCACGTGGAAAATGAGATGTCTAAAATGAATCTGCCGGAAACTGTACCTGCTGTGGTATAAACCATAAGCCGTTGTCGTAAAATGTGGTAAGAAAATCAGACGAATATATTTTTCCAAGAATTTGTCGTAAAAATGTGGTCAAATCAAGAAAATTGAGTGCGAAAGAGAATGTTACGCCATGCACAGCGAGGGAATTTATTCCCTCGCTGTCGCCCTATAAAATAGCAAAAATAGACGCCCTTGCAAGTAAACTTGCAGGGCGTTATTTTTGCTATTTTGCATGGCTCGTAGCGTTCACAAATTCTTCACAAAAAATTAGCACTCACCTCTTGTTATTACAGCGTAGCTTTTGTCTTAGTTCAT
>OAWS01000728.1_pt1 | contig 23166 bp, 18 predicted proteins | sample 1517141 | NCBI WGS metagenome assembly OAWS01 (sample SAMEA2580173, study PRJEB22360) | human gut metagenome | biome: human gut; feature: human-associated habitat; material: faeces | place: Denmark | collected 2008/2010
TTTTGTGTCTGCGACATTTCTGTTGTGCAAGAAATATGTACAATAAAATGAATTTCGTCGTTTTGCAAGCAAAATCCCACTAAACCCTATAGGTTGCGGATTTGAGGTTCACCAAAAATCTGAAATTCTCTGCAGAGTATGCCTTAGTCAATAACCATACACTTAGCAAGCATAACTACAGCTTGATTAACACAGAACTTTCCATAAAATTTTAATCATATGGGGGATGCAGGAACAGAATGCATCCCCCATAAATCTTATGTTGTTATTAGCCTTAAGCTATCTACTTCATAAAAGCAACATAACGCAACTTGGAATCTTTAGTATTCAGCTTCTTATAATCGAGATACACCAAAGCTTCCCACACAGCAATAACCGCATCATCCAGATTAACCGCTGTGATGCATTCTGTTCATCCAACTCTATCAAGTTCAGAACAATTCGTTTGTTTATATCGATAAAAGACTTCAACCTTTCCATAAAGCAAAAAATTAATTGCAGTTGCAAATATAACAAAATCCATTGAAAAGACAAAATCCAACCGGAAAAATATAACTCTACTCATCAAAATAGACCAAAAGAGCTTTTTTTCCATGAAAACATCAAAAATTGCAAAAATATTTTTCTATGCAGATACTCTGCACAGAAACTTCCTACCTTTGCATCGTGATTCAGAGAAACCGAGGAATGGTTCCAAGGTGCTGGCTAACTATTTTAAAATTATGGGAAGTATATTTTTGTATATGTTCTTTGCATGGCTGTTGAAAGGTTTTGGCAAAGCCATTACCCACACCGACAAGAAAAAGCCTCGTACCAGCTGGGATAGACTCAGCTATGAGCAGAAGGCATGGATTCATGACCATGACAACGGAAGATAAGGTATCTACAAAATATTAGGAGTTTACATTCCATCAAGAATGGCCTTACCGACAACGAGAACGACAACAGGTAAAAATATAGTGCTTACGAACCTGTTCTTTCGTGGATGCATTCATTCAATAGAGATATCAAGGAGGATTCTTGCTTCAGGAATCCTCCTTTTGTATCTTTTTGTGCAGGAAAAAGTTAAATAATCGTTGCTACGCAAATAGATTGCGGAGTTATTTGCTATCTTTGCAACAGAATTTAAAAAGAATAGCTTATGCCAGCAAACAAGAATGCCCTGATAAGGTACAAGACAATAGATAATTGCCTGAGAAACAAGTATCGCCGATGGACCATCGACAACCTGGTGGATGCTTGCTGTGATGCCCTCTATGACATGGAAGGCATCACGAAAGGTGTGTCTTTGAGAACCGTACAGGCAGACCTACAGATCATGCGCAGTGACAAACTGGGCTACAATGCCCCTATAGAGGTGTATGATGGCAAATACTACCGCTATGCAGACCCCAACTATTCCATCTTCGACATGCCTCTGTCTGAAAACGACTATGAGATCATGAAAGAAGCCGTAGAAATGCTCAAGCAGCTGGAGGACTTTGACCATTTCTCGGAAATGGCAGACGTGGTGGGAAGACTGCAAGACAAGCTGTCAATCAGCAAAAGCAACAGAAAGCCCATCATCCACTTTGACTCAATGCCGAACCTCAAAGGCTTGGAACTCCTGAACCCTCTCTACAATTACATAGCCAATAAGCAGACACTGAGAATCATGTATCAGTCATTCAACGCAAAGGAGGCAAACGAATACATCCTCTACCCTTATCTGCTGAAGGAATACAGAAACAGATGGTTCCTTTTCGGCTCAGTGAAGAAAGACCTGGTCCTGTATAACTTGGCTCTTGACAGAATGTTATCCATTGAACCAATCGAAGAGCCATTCCGTGAGAATCCCAAGTTCGATAGCGAGAAGTTCTTTGACGATGTCATAGGTGTGAGCAAGAATATCGACAACAGACCACGCACCATCAAGTTCTGGGCATCCAGAGAACAGAGTAAGTATATCCAGACCAAACCCCTTCATCATAGCCAGCAGCTCATCCGAGAAAACAAGGACGGCAGCTGCATCTTCAAGATCTCCGTGGTCATCAACTTCGAGCTCTACTCCGTCCTCATGAGCTATGGCCCAGGAGTAAGAGTCATCTCTCCCCGATGTGCCGTGAGCTATATGAAAGACAAGACAAAGGAAATGGCAGACATATATGAAGAGCCTTTCCATTTCGAAGAAGGCGACAATTGAAGACAACAATTAAAAAGAAGAAAGAAATGATAGAACAGAACAATAATCAACCAGAGCAGAACGCCATCCGGGAAAGAATCAGCAAACACCTCCGGGAAATCGAGGAGCAACACCACATCAAGATACTGTATGCCGTAGAATCCGGCAGCAGGGCATGGGGCTTCTCATCACCTGACAGCGATTGGGATGTACGCTTCATCTATGTCCATGAACCAGAGTGGTACTTCCATATCGAAGAGCAAAAGGATACCATCGAGCAGATGTTCCCTGATGAAACAGACATGTCCGGCTGGGATCTGAAGAAAGCCCTGCGCCTCTTCAAAAGCTCCAACCCTTCACTCTTTGAATGGCTCCACTCTCCTATCATCTACCAAATGGACGAAACGTTCATCAACGAGATCCGCCAAATGGAAGAACAATATTTCAACAAGGAGAAAGCCATGTTCCACTATAACCACATCTACAAGAAGCATAATGACAGATACATCAAGGACTATGGACTGCCATTGAAGAGATTCCTCTACTACCTCAGAGGTATCCTTGTTTGTAAATGGTTATCTGACAAAGGCACCATCCCTCCTGTAAGATTCACAGAACTGGTGGATGCCACCGTAGAGGAACCAGACATGAAAGCAAAGATCGCTCACCTCCTGGAACTCAAAAAGAGAAGCAACGAACATAACCTGGAACCAGTAGATGAGCAGCTCTTCGCTTGGGCACAGAAATGGGCAGAGTTCTACAACCAAAAGGTAGAGCAACTTCACCCTGAGAAAAAGACCAGTCATGATGACAAGCTCAACAAGCTGATGTACGATACAGTAAACAGAATGGCTACGGAAATATTCAACGCCGCATCTGTACTGCTGTTCAAGTAGTAAAATATGAAAAGACTCAAAGACACATTCCTGAAGGTAAACAGAAATGTGGTTTTGAGCCTTCTTGTTAACCTGAAACTTAAAAGCAACCAGATCTGAACAACAGGTAAATTGGAATACCTGAATTATAGAGCTCCTCCTGATAACAAAAAGTCCCTCATAAAAGTGTATTTGTAGCCCCAAAAGTCCCTCATAAAAGTGTGTTAATCTTTCAAAAAGTCCCTCATAAAAATGTGATATATTTTGCTATTTCATTAATTTTCAGTATATTTGCAGCCAAAAACGCAATATATGGAAAGATTTATCATGCAAGACCTCATTGCTTGGAAAAACAGAGAGGATAGGAAACCCCTTATTCTGTTGGGAGCAAGACAAGTTGGCAAAACTTATATCTTGAAGGAATTTGGGCAACGTGAGTTTGAAAATGTGGCCTACATTAACTGTGACAACAATGCCATGGCTAAGGATTTGTTTGCTTCAGACTATAATATAGATCGCATCCTTCTCACCATCGGAGCTATTACTGGTGTTAATATAGAAGCCGGCAAGACCCTCATCATTATGGATGAAATACAGGAGTTGCATCGTGGACTTGCCTCGTTGAAGTATTTCTGTGAAAATGCACGGGAGTATCATGTGGCAGTAGCCGGTTCCCTTCTCGGCTTGTCTCTTCATCAGGGAGAATCCTATCCTGTGGGAAAGGTTAACACCCTGGAAATGTATCCGATGACATTCGAGGAGTTTCTGTGGGCACGTGGTTTCAAGCAGCGTATGGATCTGCTGCAGCATGGAATGTGGGATGTGGTAAAATCGCTCAGAACACTCTATATTCAGCATCTTCGTGAATATTACCTTGTTGGCGGTATGCCCGAAGCCGTAAATAAGTTCATAGAAACCAATGATGCAAATGCCGTAAGGGAAGTACAAGAGGAAATTATTCGGGCCTACGAAAAAGACATTTCCAAGCATGCACCAAAAGAGCAGGTAGTAAGAATCAACCAGGTATGGAACTCCATCCCTTCCCAACTAGCCAAAGAGAATAAAAAGTTCATCTATGGTGTTGTAAAACAAGGTGCCAGAGCCAAGGATTATGAGTTGGCAATCCAATGGCTCATAGATGCAGGACTGGTATATAAAATCAGTAGGGTGAAGACTTTGGGGCTTCCTCTGAAGATTCATGAGGATATCAGTGCCTTCAAATTGTATCTCTTGGATTGTGGACTGCTTGGGGATATGAGTAAAATTCCGCCAGCCATGCTTCTGCTGCCTAGTAATGACAATACCGGGAAAGGTGATTTTACGGAAAACTTCGTTTGCTGTCAGCTGGAATCGCTGCGTCAGATTCCTATATATTATTATAGTAAGGAAAACAGCCAGCTGGAACTAGACTTTGTCATTCAGGCAGGAATGCAGGTCATACCGGTAGAAGTGAAGGCAGAGGAGAATCTTCAGTCAAAGTCTTTGAAAGCGACTATAGCCAAATATCCCGGAATGAAAGGCTTGCGCTTTTCCATGAGCGACTATCGGGAGCAGGATGGCATCACAAATGTACCACTCTACGGAGCAAGAGGATATTTGGAAACATTCATCTAAAAACAAATACCGGTTGCCTATCTGACACCTATCCAGACAGGCTCTCACAGTTTCAAAACATGAAAGCATGCCAGGAGAAATAAAGGAGCAAACAGACCTCGAAGGAGGAGAATACAATTTTTCAAACCATCGCCATGCTCTGGCAGATTCTGAAAATCTCTATAACCAAGGCATTGGAGATATTAAAAATCAATTAATATGGCACTAGACATAAAAACACGGGAAAATGAAGAAGTCAGGAATTTCGTTAAGAGTAGCCTTCCAGGAAGAGAAGTATACTGCAACTACCTGAGTGATTCTTCCAAGATGCCTCGTTGCAACAGGTATATCCAGGTACAAACGGCATTTCCCAGCTTAGAGAGAATCCATTATGAATATATAAACAGCCATTGGGAATTCCATATCGAGCCACCAAGCGAAAGTGACGGCTACCGGTATGGCAGAATCTTCCGATACCTCAGAGAGCATATCCATGATATCCCTTCGCTAAAATGGCAAAATGATGGATCAAGAGACATGGCTGTCTACCAAGAGGAAGTCTGCACCTACGAGCAACTTAAAGAGATCCTGATGAAAATCTCCAAAATATTCGACCCGGTGCTGGCCAAATGTACCCAGATATTCAAACCAGTGAATCTAGACAAGCCCTATCATCAGAAAGAGGAAGAATTCAAAAAGCTGGATATCAGTAGCGAAGTATGCCTGAAGACCCTTTCCATGAAAGAGGTCTTTGACCTGAAACTTGTGATTCCAGACTACCAGCGCATCTATTGCTGGGAGGAGAAGAACATTACAGCACTTTGGAACAACCTGATGGAAATGCCGGCAGACCAGGACTATCACCTTGGTTCCATCATCCTGCAGAATATGGAAAACGGGTATCATATCATTGACGGGCAACAGCGCCTGGTGACCCTCACCCTTTGCCTTAGAGCCTTAGGCTATGAGGGAAATATGCCACTATTGGCTCAGCGCTTTGAATCAAAGGAAGCCTGTGAAAATATTGCCAATGCCAAGTATGTAATAAGCAATCTAGTAAAATACAAACCATCGGACAACAGCCTGCTGCTGAAGAACATGCTGTCTCACTTGTCCTTCTCTGTATTAATCCTGACTTCCTCAAACCTGGACCTGGCATATACCTTCTTCTCCAACCAGAACTCCCGGGGAGTCAGACTGTCCGACTATGATATCCTGAAAGCCCATCACTTGCGCTTCCTCATCTCAAATGACCAGCAGGCAGAACATCTGGCCCGCAGATGGAATGCAGTCTCCCAGGAGTATGACCAGGACAACGAGTCACTCCTCAACAAGACATTAGGCCTTCATCTCTATCGGATGCGCAAATGGATGCGTAAACATTCCTGCGACTTTTCTGAAAGTCAACGCCCGATAAAGGATGAGTATTCCGCAGCACCCCTGATTCCCGGCATTCCTCCCTTCGGAGAACGCTTCTACTTCTACGAGAAAATTCAGGGCGGTGCACACTTCTTTGCCTTTACAGACAACTTCATCGATCTGTACAAGCAGTTTGTCAGAACCCCACAGGTTCGCCTCATGAGAGAACACCTGCTCGCAGAATCCCACTGGAAATACGAAAGCGTCATGGAAACCATCCTGTTTGCGTATTTTTCAAAGTTCGGCAAGAAATACCTGTCAGAAGCCCTGTTCTCAATTGCAAGAGTCATTGCCTGCCACAGATATGAAAGCAGGGCACTGCAGTATAAAATCAACCAGTATGTGATGGATCAGGAACTGGTCATGATGATAGACCAGGCCTCTTCACCCTCATTCTTCCTGGCAGAAACACTTCCCCATTTCAGAATAAGCGGACGTGATCTCGAAGGAAACGACATCAAAGTCAGATTCTACAATGCTCTCTGCAGACTATTCAGGGACCTTAATGATCCTACTGTCATCACGGATGAAGAGGACTTCCGCCTTGCAAAATTCACTGACAAAGATATTGAACAATTTAAAAAAGAAGAATATGAATAACGAAAATGGGGTAACTCTAAAAGATATAACTTCAGAGCGCTTCTGTATACCCTTGTACCAGCGGCTGTTTGCATGGACACCCAAGGTGGTGTCCAAATTACTCCGTGACTTAAAGGAGCACTTTGAGTCTGACCGATTCAAGAAAGAGCATAATCCCTACTACTTGGGAATGCTGACAACCATCCAGCGTGATGGACATATAGACCTGATAGACGGCCAGCAGAGATTCACCGTCATGATATTGATGGCCATTGTGTTCAAGGATATTCCCGAGTGGAGCAACTTTCTGCTTGATGGCAAACGTTTGATACTGTCTGCCAGAACTGAAGATGAAAAATATCTGGAAGCACTGGCCCATGAGCGCCCACATGCCACCTATGAAAATACGTGCATGAAGGATGCCATTCAAGGCATTCAGGATTTTCTGAAAAGTGAATTTGATGGCAACCCGGATCAAATCAGCGACTTTGCCCATAACATCTATAACCATCTCACCTTCTTCATATCCGAACTTCCTGCCCACTATCTCAATGATGCCACCTCACTGAACAGGTATTTTGAGGTATTAAACTCTACAGGAAAGGGATTGGAGCAACACGAAATCCTGAAAGTCACGCTGCTGAAGAACCAGGAAGAGGCAGAGGAGTTTGTCAAGATCTGGAATTGGGTAGCCCAAATGGAACGACCTATCTACAACAGAACGGACGCAACAAGTGATGAGGAGTATGCCAAAAAGTATCGCCAAGCATTAACAAATTGCCGTAACAACAACTTTGAATCCGTCATCAATGGTATCCAAATTGCAAATGATACCCAGGAGGATGCTCCTACCATCGACATCATCCCAGTAAGGAAGAAGGAAAAGACGAATGCCATCAACCTCACGGAAAAAGAGGATAGCATTATCACTTTCCCTGAATTCCTCCTGCTAGTCCTGTACCTTACAGAAAACTGTGACGGCAGAGACAGCTTCTATCAGAAGGATAAACTGTTGAACACATTTAAGGGACATCGAATTAAAGACATGAAGAGATTCTATCACAACCTGCTGTTCTACCGTCTTTTACTAGACTATTATGTGGTAAGAAAGGATATATCAAACGGACAGAGCAGATTCTCCATCAACTTCAGGGATACAGATGCAGCAAAAAGAGAATACCGCGAGCAAATGCGCCAGTACATGTCCATGCTTACCGTGTCAACGGAGTTCCATATCTGGCTGAAACCCTATATGCAATATCTCCACGGCCTGACAGATGATTGGAAAATCACATCGCAGGAAATCATTGCAAAGCTAAAGGAAACGGATAATGCATACCGGATCCAAAAAGGCTATCATCCTTCGGATCTCAGGGAACTCAGGTATCCGAATATCAGCAGATATTGGTTCTGGCGACTTGACTACTATCTTTGGGAAAGAAGAAAAGACTTGTTCAACAAGGAAGACCAACGCGTTGTAGAAACTTATGTTTTCCGAACAAACCGCTCCATTGAACACCTTCATCCACAGGATGAGTCCTACAACGACACCTGGAATGAAGACATCACCAATGGTTTTGGCAACCTGGCCATGATCTCCCAAAGCTTCAATTCCCAACAGAGCAATGATAATGTAAGGGTGAAGTTTGCACGTATCCAGGAACAGATAGACAACAAGTCACTGCAAAGTATCAAGTTGCTGAAGATGTTCAGAATGGCAGAAGATGACCATACAAAATGGAATGAAGGCCTGGCAGAAGAACACCTTGATGACATGTGTAAAATTCTCAATGATTCTTTCCATCAAAAAGAGTGATAGTATTCAACTACCCACAAGCGAAAGACTTGTGGGTAGTTCCATTCCATCCCCAAGGTACGCTTCATGGAATCAGGAATGATACCAATATCACAACTAAAAAATTAATTAGTAATAAAGTTCTTACTAAACAGATGATTACTATCTTTGCATTCAATAATAATGAAAAAGAGTCCTTTAGAAAACCGGACTCTCTTTTAATACTGAGCTCCTTTAAACCAGTCCGCTTAAATCAATGGAATATTTGGTAGGCAGCTTCTGTTCTTTCTTGCTAAACATCAGCATGTAAATAGGGAGATAAGTGATTTTTCCCACCTTCTTCACATTATCATTACACAGCACATAGGCTTTAGAAATCTGATAAGTTGTTGAGTTCACCACATTCGTAAGCGCTTTATGACGCTCATAATCCTTGCCCGATTTAACCTCTAACGGCAACACCTCACCATTTTGCTCTATTACAAAATCCAGTTCACCCTGGCGCTTGTTGTTATAATAATACAACTGGAAACCATGCGCCCAGAGCTCTTGTGCTACGGCATTCTCATATACCGAACCAAAGTTGATGGACGGTTCGTTATCCAAAATCTTCAGCTGAATGCCATCCGCATAAAGACTTGCCAAAAGACCGATGTCTGCCATAAACAGCTTGAATAAGTTTCTGCTGCTCGACAAAATCAACGGCACAGTAGGCTCCTCAACATTATATACCGGCAAAGCTACACCGGCATCCTTCAACCACAAGAAACTGTTCTGATAACGTGAAAACTTGATGTTTTCATTCAGGTTCTTCAATATGAAACACTTGTTCTTGGCATCAAGCTCAGCAGGGATCCTGTCAAAGATTTCCTGAATATACAATTTATGGTCAGGGTCATATTTCGCTATATCCTGCTTATAGAGACGTATGATAGCCTGTTGCTCTGCCATTACATCTTGCAGATTATTGGTAGCCAGATATTTATCAACAGCTGTAGGCTTTCCACCTACAATAAGATAAAGGCGGAATACCTCCATCATCTTTTCATGGATGAATTCATCTACAGCAGTCCCTTCAGTAAAATGTTTCCTCAAAGCATCTATAATTCTATCGTTGATACCAACTGCTGTAGCAAACTCCTCCAAATCAAGAGGATACATATCTTTCACATCCATATATCCCACTGGTGCAGAACGGAGATTCTTGATCTCCACACCCAATAGGCTACCGCTTAAAACATAGCGATAGCTCCCCTCTTCCACCAGAAATTTGATGGCAGTTACGATTTCTGGGCATTCCTGCACTTCATCAAAGAACACAAGGGTACTGCCCTTGACTAAATCCTGGCTGGTCACAGTGGAGAGACGCAACAAGATGTCCTGACTATTCTTCGCCTTGCTGAAGACCTTTACCAAGCCTGGATTTTCGATGAAGTTGATTTCTATGAATCTTTCAAAATGTTCATGACCGAAACGACGGATAGAATATGTTTTTCCTCCATTCCACTCAAACTTAACACAAAAGTAGCATTATTACGAGACAAGATCTAAACATAAAACGGGGCATGAAGCCCCGCACTGAGGTTAGAGTCTCAGAGCTCAAAAATGAACATAACGGTAGGAATCGAACCTACGATATGCGCTCCGAAGACCGCTCGGCTACCTGCTGCCATCATCGTAATTTTCATCTCTGCCCAAAGATACAACATTTTTCTGAATCACCAAACAAAAAACAGGAAAAAATCACTTATAGATGCAAAAAACATGGGAAACTATACAAAAAGACCCCATAATGCATCATAAGGAGGCTAAAGTAAAGTACCTACTGATGAGAACATGATTACCCAACACAGCGCCACCAAAACAAAATTATTCTGTTGATTCATTTCCATCCCTATACGCCAGTATGACAAGCAGAAGTCTTTGCTCATCACCTGCCTGTATCTGTTGAAGAAACTCCACCTGGGCAGAATCATTGAATGACTGCGCTATCGACATGAGCTGAGAAAGTTCTCTCATCAATAAAGGGTGCTTCACAGAAGATACTATCTGAAAGGACACCTTATTATATAATGCCCAATCTACAAGTGTATACTGCTGGAAGGCACGGCAGATAGCCTCTGCCCTACTCTCGCCGTCCATTTGGAAGGAATAGATACGGCGCTTGACCATTTGTCTGTTTCTGTTACAATTCATCATTTCTTTCTAAGTTTTTAATGCAAAGATAGAAGAAATGGGTGTAAAATCACTTCACACATCAAAAATAATTCAACTTGCGCAACATATTTTCCTACTTTTCCGTTATCTTTGTACCAAAATTATAAGAAACAAAATAAAACAAGATAATATGGCAATCAACCAATTAAACAAATATGTCTGGCTCGTGGAAACCATCCACAAGGCAAAGAAAAGGGGCGGCATCACCCTGAAGGAAATCCAAAGCAGATGGTTGGACTCTGACCTCAGTGAGGGAACGGAACTCTCCCGAAGAACCTTCATCAACAACATCCATAGCATCGAGGAACTGTTTGAGATAAACATCGAATGTGGCAGCGGATACCGCTACAACATCGAGTATGGCGACTGTTTCGAGGAAGGAAGTACCCGAAGTTGGATGCTCAATGCCTTCTCCCTCCATGCCATGGTTGGCAACAGCCGCAAGCTCAAGGAACGGGTCCTTTTGGAAGACATGCCTTCTGGCAGAAACTTTCTGGAAGACATCATCAAGGCCATGCGTGACAACCATGTCATTTTCATCTCTTACTATAGTTATAATTCCGAGAAGTATTATGAGTTTGACATCCATCCTTATTTCGTGAAGGCTTTCAAGAAACGCTGGTATGTGGTTGCCTATAGCCCTGGCACAGACGATATCCGTTGTTATGCCCTTGACCGTATGGAAAATGTCATCATCTCAGACAAAGTTTTCAAGATGCCAAAGGATTTGGAACCGGCCGAATATTTCAAGGATTGCTTCGGAATCATCAATAACGAGGATTCCGAAGTTCAGAAGGTGGTGCTCAAGGTAGATGCCTTCCAGAGCAACTACATACGTAATCTTCCTCTCCATGAGTCTCAAAAGGAAATGAAGCGTACCGATGAATACTCCATCTTTGAGTATCACCTGAAACCAGAATTTGATTTCGAACAGGAGATTTTCTCCAACATGGACACCATGGAAGTACTGGAACCACAATGGCTAAGGGAAGAGGTGAGTGAAAGGTTGAGAAACCTTGCTAAGAAATACAAGATCTGCCCTTCTTCTTAACTCCTCTCAACAAATGATTAAGGCGGTAAATACGTAATTTTGTATTTACCGCCATTTTCATTTCTGCCAAGGAAAATGATATTGATGCAAACTATTTTGAATCATAAGGAAACGACGATTCGTGTTCATCACTTTTTCCCCCGGATACCAGTAAACAAAAGACATGAAAAGTATCACCATAAAAATATATAAAGCAATATATTTTAAGGCACCATAAAAGCAACGTTTCATTTGACTGATCTCTTTGGTATTTAAGATTTGAATTGCAACTCTCACATCAGCCTTATCAAGACCTTTGCTACCATCAACTTTCACAAGATGTTCACGTTGATTGAACAGGATATCCTCTTCATCATCTAAAATGACATAACGATAAGGCTCCTTGGCATTCAATCTCAACCATTCTGCGATTTCCAATCCTTTTGCCTCATGTAAGCATTGCCACTCTTTTGTACCGTCTACACTACAGAAAGTGATGGAATTACATGAAGGAGTCAAGTCAGTAACCTCACCTGGCAAATGATACTCCTTCCATAATTGTCGTATGTACTCCACGCCTTGCAATCGCCAGGTGGAAGAAATGATGATCTTGGCATCACATCTTTCCAACAAGCAGCGTAACTTGCCTATCGCTTTCTGATCAAACTTACCTTTAGGAGTATTGAGCACTCCATCGAAATCCAAAAATATATACTTCTCCATAGGGGATATTTAATTTTGATTATACATTAGAATCCTATCTTTCTCTTGGCCCTGGCACCTTCCAACCTCTCGCTCTCGCAAAACTCGGTAAGAGACTTGACTATCTTCTCCGGGCTACCATGCAAAATGGTCTGAATGGTGTAATGACGGGCAATATTCTCAATCTCACCACCACTGAAATCATAGCGGGCAGCAAGGAAAGAAGCATCAGCATCCTCCAAAGAAGGTATCATCGCTTGCCAAATCTGTGAACGGCAAGCCAAATCAGGCTTCTCAAATTTCACTTTATAGAGGAAACGACGCTCAAAAGCCTTGTCCATGTTCTCTGCGAGGTTGGTTGTGGCGATGAGAATACCATCCAGCTGCTCTATCTCCTGAAGGATGATGTTCTGAATACTGTTCTCCATCTTCTCCACAGCCCTTTCCGCTCCCACCTGACGCTTGCCGATGATAGCATCAGCCTCATTGAATAACAGGATAGGAGTCTTGACAGATTGCTTCACCTTCTGCTTATAGTCATCGAAGATACCCTTGATGTTCTTTTCGCTCTCGCCAACCCACATGCTCTTAACCTCTGACACGTTCACCTGAATCAGGTCACGCCCTGTCTTCCTGGCTATCTGAAGAACAGTCTCCGTCTTGCCAGTACCAGGCGCGCCATAAAAAAGACAAGCAAAGCCACTCCTGAAATTGGTTTCCCTCAGACGATTTCTGATACTCTGGTAGTGCTCTTCCTCCAAGAGTGTTGCCAGCTCATCAATTTGCTTTCGTTCCTTACTGTTGTAGAACAGCTGCTTGGGTTTGATGTCCTCAAATGACAACATCCCTCCCTTCGGCCGGACACCACGCATGGAAGACAGGTTGAGTTCAGAGAAGAGCAGTTTCTTGGCATCGTCTGTAATCTTGAAGGACTCCCTGTCCACAAAGCCATCATCATTGGTATACTCGATAAACTTCTCCACTAAGAACAAATGGTCACCTTGGCTCAAGCCTCTCTTTGCCCATCTCCAGTCAGCCTCTCCCTCCTCGTAGAGAAATTCCAAGTCGTGATAGCGGATATCGTCATCACCATCTATGACAAAGAGTGTACAGAACAACAGAAAAAGGGGAAATTCTGTATCCTCCTCATCTATGTCAAATGAAGACATGGCCTTGACAAAAGCCAGGTTCTCATTCTTGCGAACCAATGCCCTGAGCTTCTTTTTCAATATTTGCCTGTCAAGTTTCCTGCGACGGCATTTTGTGAACAGTTCATTGAACTTGTCAAACAATTCCCTGGCTGTAAGCTCCTCCACATCAGAGGGTATATAACGTTGATTCTGCTGGAATGCCTCCATCACCTCCATGGGGATGCAGTAGTAAAGACCTTCATCCTTACTCCGGCAGACATATTCCCTGTCAACAAGTTCCTCTGTCTCCTTGGAATATCGAAGCAAGCTAAGGATTCTGCAATCCAGAAAATCCGTATAGTCAGAAAACTGGATGTGATTGTCATCACACCTGTCGGCAAACAATGCCATGATGGCACTGGCACGCTTGGAGATACACAACTTGTCAGAAACAAATCCAAGATATGGGTCTGCCTCCTGATAGAATTTCTCACCAAGTGAAGAACCCTTGGCCTTGTCTACGATAATCTCGAAGGCTTGGAGCAAGTCCATCTGCTCCATACCTTTCTTACATGACGTTTGCATAACCATAATAGCACTACATTAATACATATAATTTTCTCCATGAGGGAAAGACTTTTGAAGTCAGTTCCTCCCAATATGGTTCTCAAATAAGGTCTGTTTCCCATCAGTCATCTTTTTTAAATGAAGAAATCATCCTCTTCTTCGTCCTCACCATTAGGAAACATAACACTTCTCTCATACTCAGGGTCATAAAAATTATACCCATTCTTCACCTGCCGGATTTTCTTCTGGATGGCACCAATCTTCTTCAGCTCAGAAAGCTGCAGATGATCCTGCCTGAACTCCGATATCTCCTCCAACTCTCTCTCAAAGGAATCTACCTCAGCCTGAAATTCATTAAATTCAGACTCAGATTCTTCGAAGAGGTCAGGATCAAGAGCCTCATTCAGACGTCTGTTCATTTCCTCCAATTTCATCTTTAATGCCGTATTCATCTGTCTGATATTTTAAAAGTAAAACAATTGACACTCATATACTTTGTGCCTGATTCTGTATTCTGGTGCAAAGTTACGGGGTAGCTATGAAAGTTTGTTTCACAGGTTGAAAATATTTTCTCCAGAGCAACTATTTTTCTCACCATTCAGCTAATTTTGGATATATGACCGATAGCCTCGCCATAGTATAGCCTTAACCATTAACTCGGTAAGCAACTTTTTAGCGAAGAAGCAATTTTAGCGTTCATCTATTCCATCAACAAGAACTTTACGACTATACTTGGGACACCATATCAGGAGATATGATATGGTGTAGATGGAATGTTAGCTTGTTGTATATATGTTCTTTGTCACCATCAGTCATATTAAAATCTATGAATAGGACAGCATCTTAAAGAATATTTGTAAATTACAGGTTAATATAATGTAAAAAGAAGACTTAGGTGAATAACTTAAGGCATTTTTTTATATCTTTGCAACATAAAAAATCGTCAAAACGTGAGAAATAGCCTACTATTATCTCATCAAAACGTGAGAAATAGGGCAAAGATAGGTCGTCATAACGTGATAAACAGATAATTATGAAGAGAAAAATATATAATGAAATGCTGCAATGGAAGCAGAATTCTCAAGGAAAATCTGCTTTGATGATAGATGGAGCACGCCGAATAGGTAAGAGCTATATTGTGGAGGAGTTTGCCCAAAAAGAATATAAATCATATATTCTGGTTGACTTCAACAATGCAGATAGTGATTTAATGGAAATTTTTGATAAGTATCTGAAAAACTTGGATTTGTTTTTCAGTTACTTGGCTTTGTATTTTAATGTAACGCTGTATCCTCGTAATACCGCCATTATATTTGATGAAGTACAGCTTTATCCAAAAGCACGTGCTGCTATCAAGTATCTGGTAAAAGATGGCCGGTACGATTATATTGAAACAGGCTCACTGGTTAGTATCAATAGGAATGTGAAAGATATAGTTATTCCATCGGAGGAATGTCGCATGAATATGTATCCTATGGATTTTGAGGAATTTCTATGGGCAATGGGAGATGAGCAAATGATGCCGTTCATCCGCGATTGCTATGAGAAAAAGCAAGCTTTGGGGCCATTGCATCGTAAGGTCATGGATTACTTCCGACATTATATGATAGTGGGAGGTATGCCTCAGGCAGTTGTTGAATATGTAGAAACCCATGATTTCATGAAAGTGGATATGGTTAAGCGAAATATTCTTTCCCTGTATAAGGCTGATATTGAGAAGTATGCTGTGGGCAACGAAATCAAGGTAAAAGCAATTTTCGAGGAGATTCCTTCGGCTCTCAGCAAACATGAGAAGAAGTTCCGGTTGACAGCCATTAGCGATAAGGCTCGTTATCGGGAGTATGAATCTTCATTTTTCTGGCTGGCTGAGTCAAGGGTGGTAAACATCTGTTATAACTCTACTGCCCCTGATATCGGACTGCGATTGAATGAGGAACGCACCACCTTGAAGTGCTATATGGCTGATACAGGTTTGCTGATAAGTCATGCTTTTAACCTGAAGACGATTATGGGAAATGAACTTTACCTGAAGTTGGCTTTGGGAAAACTGGAGTTAAATGAAGGTATGTTGGTCGAAAATGTTGTGGCGCAGATGTTGAGAGCTTCTGGCTATGAATTGTTTTTCTTTTCGAAGAACTCTGCGACAAGTGCGGAAGATAGGATGGAGATAGATTTCCTGATTCCTAAGCCTGTCATCACGAATCGGCATAACATCTCTCCTATAGAAGTGAAATCAGGTAAAAACTTTACCACGACCTCTCTTAATAAGCTAAGAGCCAAATTTGCTCCTATGCTTGCCGAAGCGTATGTGCTTCACCCAGGTGATGTAGAGGAGAAGGATGGAGTGATCTATCTGCCATTATATATGGCAGGACTGTTGTAGAATAAGATTTTTGATGTTATTTATATAATAGTGCCAATTCATCCCAAAGGCACGAACATCATTAAATGACGAGAAAACTGACTTCAAGAAAGGAATATTACCTTTCCCTCAAACTCATGATTAGACTGCAACTTAAACAGAGAGAGCAAGTCATGCAGAGAATCATCACATGTTCTCCTATTTTCGTGTTTTCATGTTTTCAAACTCGAAAGAACATTGCAGATAGTCTGCAGATACATGTAGGAATTAGAGTAAGTGAAATACAATTCACTATTTTGCAATACCTTTGTGATCATAGCGCTCTTTTACCTTTTTACGTGCCCCTATTATAAAAAAGAGATTACTTGATTCCAATATAGAACAAACAAACAACAAATAAACTTATTCCAGTTGATAATATCACAGAAAAGATATCGGCTGTATCACCTAAATGATACCGATGTACTGATAGTCCTAAAGTCTTATGCAGTACATCTATTGCCGCAGAAGTCGTACTCCCATACCACCCCGGCAGTCCCAGCCCGTATAGGGCAAAAGCATTACACAGTTTAAATGACAACGTCTTATAAGTTTTTATCAAGAATTCTATAAATTCATCCTTGACATTAGAGGAATGTTTTGCAGAGGCTGGCTTGAATCTACCGTTACTAATATTTGTTGCATAATCTTCCCCCTTTTAAACGTTTAAAGTCTTTTTGATTATGCAAAGATACATGATCCCCCTCACATCGCCAAACTTCTTGCATTATTTTAACGCAAACGATACGTAAACACTTAGAACAACAAGCTTGCTTGATTGTTATGCAGAGGACAACTAGAAGACCAGGAAGGCAATGAACTTGATTTCCTCCTTAATAGCATTCCTTTCTCATATAGTAGATCATTTCAGATGGATGGTCTGTGTTTTCCCCGTAATATCAGTTACCACAGCGATTCCCCCATCACGAATCTCCACCTTCTCATATTTGGCATCAACTATCACCTTGCCTTTTACTGTCATAACACCCCAATGTCTGGGAATCTGTTCAAAGGCGCAATAGGCACCGACTGGTTGCGCTATACTATGGTAGAGAGGTGGCACGATAACTTTACCATCTACCTTCACACCCCATTTCCTTCCTGCTTGATATAATTCTACATGCCCTGCCTCCGACTTCTCTTGCATCAACAATAACTCCTGTTCCTCTTGCTTTTTCCTGCGCTGCATTTCTCGCTCATAGACCAGTTTGCCAAGCCGAGGCATCGCAACCATCAAATTCTCGCTTTCTGTTTTGGGTTGATTGCAACCTATATAGGTCTTTTTCAAACTGGAGTCAACGAAGTAATAATCCTCATGGCTGTCCATGACCACTATGCCACCGTCGTATAGGTCGGCACACAGCCAATATACATGAGTATGGTCGCCACGTAAAAAACAAACCTTTTCACTGTTTTCTTTATGCATTCGCATAGAGCCGCCATCCTCCTCTTTATATATCCATTCCTGACAACCACTGGCTGTAGAGCGTTGAAAGTTGTAGATTAAATAATATCCATAATTCCATAGGTCATATTGGGAAGGGCGAAAAGGTAAAGCAAAGTACTCGTAGGTACGAGATCTGAAGAGACCATTATATTCGACGAACTCCCATTTATTGATGGTGATTACCTCGGGAGCATCTTTCGCATGAATGTCCTCGTCTATGACAACTCTCGCCAAGAGGTCGTAGTAACATACAGTCTTTCTGCGAGGTCGATAGGATAAGATATTACCTTGCAAGAACTTCATGTCATAATAGTTGCCTGGTTCTATCACCTGTTCGCCTTGTCGGTTCACTACCGTCATCTTTCCATCAGGCAGCTTGATGATGGCAAACTCCCCTTTGCTATCTACAAACTCACGATACTGTATCGTTTGGAGCAATTCTTCATGGCTCATCACCATCATCATTTCTGAGTCTGGATGAATCTGAATATCGTCTTGCTTTTCGTTCATCAGGAAAAACTCTCTATCCTTCGGAGTCTCCTTTCTCTTGCCAACTTTCAGCTTTCCCTCGAACATAGCATTCCAGTTCCATACTTGCGAAGGCAACCCGAACACCCGATATAGTCCCACATTATCTATAATTACGCAGTTCTTCTTTCCCTTAGCCACTCGCAATCCACGTCCCACCATCTGCAGATACTTGGCAAGCGACAACGTTGGTCGAGCCAACTGTACAAACTCCACATCCGGACAGTCAAATCCCTCCGAGAAGATATCTACATTCACCAGCACTTGGATGTCACCTTTCTTGAAGGCTTCAATGTCTTGCTGTCTTTCGGTGGCAGGTGTCTTCGAGTCTATGGCTATGGCTTTCACGCCATGTTCCTGATACAGTTTTGTGATTTTCTGGGCATGAGAAATATTGATAGCATACACGATGCCCTTTCTATCTTTACCAAATTCTTCCAAACTCTGATAGAGCCTTTCGATACTCGGTTTCTTATTCAGCAACATATCCATTTCCTTGTTCTGGTAGTCACCATCTGCTCCTCGCTTCTGCAAGGAGTCGATGAGCCGTTGCGTCATACCATCCGATTTGATGCTCACAAAATCGTATGTCGCCAATCTTCCCTTGCTGATAAACTCAGGAACACTCCACGACTGCACCAAGATATCAAACAAATCCGTGAATCCCTTACCATTCAATCGGCAAGGAGTAGCCGTCAGTCCCAGGAACTTAGCTTTCGGGAATCTCTCCCACATCTCCTTATAGGTCTTGGCAAGGGCATGGTGCGCCTCGTCAATCACTATCATTCCCGGTTCTTCCTCTATCTCGTCGTAGTGTCTCATCAGCCACTGAATGGACATCGCCTTGACGGATGACAATAGGGAAGAGGTGTTTGATGCGTAATAAGAATGGAACTTTCTTACGGTTTCGTCTATCTGCGACACCAGCTCTCTTCTATGGGCTACAATCCATACTTTCTCCATTGGATTGTTGCTCACGAAAGAGTCTATGACTGCTGTTAACAGGTATGTCTTACCTGTTCCTGTCGGCATTTGTGCCATCACGGACCGATGAAGGCGCAACTCACCTTCAATGCGCCCCTTCATGTCCTCCTGATAATCATAAAGCTTGATTTTCATCACCCAATAGAATTATTTAAGCGTTTCATTCATTTTGCTCCAGTCTCTGTTCATCAGTTCCTCTATCATGCCATAAATCTTTTTAGCATATCTCGTTCTGGCATAATTGTCATAGAGCGTACCACTCAGGATACTTTCATAAAATAGGATGACAAGGCTTTCAGCCTGACACCTGAACCTCCTATATTGCCTTTCATCATACTCCTTGTTGTGCCAGTAGTAGGCACCCGCCCAATTACGCTGATGATCATTCAGAATCTCTGAAGTAGGAAAAACATACTTTATCAAAGTAGCCTTCCTACCCTTCATCAATTCGTTTATCTTGCTGTGGAATACCAAAAAGGCATTGAATGACATGCCCTCCATGACGGCTTTCAATTCAGCACTCTTTTTCTTGACAAGAACCTCATTTGCCTCCACCTTCGCAGCAATCTCATTCTCCTGCTTAATCTGTTCTTCCAGATAGGTCGTGTCCCATTTCCTCCAGATGAGCTTCCTGATATAGACGTCCAGTTCCAAGGCCAACTTACCTTCCAGAGTCTCCTTCACCTGAAATTTCTCATCCAATAATAAGTCGCGCATCTTCGATAACAACTGATAAACTGTTGAAGAAATCAACTCCCGCTCAGCAGCAGCATCTTCTCCAGCAATTACCTTGTCACCCAAGCAAGCAATATTCTTCTCCAATTTCCCCAACTCATCGGAAGAAAAGAACCCAAATTGCTCCAACTTGCTCATCATGCCATGAATTTCAAAATACAAGGCATTGCAAAATGTGACAAAATCCATGTCTTTCAGCGACTTCATGAAGATAGGAAGATAGCAGATGACAGGATAAACCTCCATACTCTGAGGCATCTCCATTTCCTTCGGCAACTCCACACCCGAAGCCTTGCCATCCTCTCTTGCTATCGATATAATCTCGCCAGTCTCAGGATTTCGGGCATCGAGATAATTGCCAAAGTCAAACCCCTTGTCAATTGAGTCCATACCCGTCAACTCCTTCAACAACACCTTCGGCTGCTTGGCATCACTCTTCATGATCTCCCGGAACACATCCACGCTTGCCATACAGAGATTACCTACGGCAGAGGCAAACGCCACGTTCATCAGGAAATTACCATGCAGCAAGTCTTCGAACTTCTCACCATAGATGCGCATGGAGATGTACCATTCCTTGGGATTCCCCTCAAAGCCGATAGCAGATATGTGAATGTCCTCAGCCGTATCAGTATGCTGTCCGTACAGACTGCTGATAACTGGATATTTCTTCCGGAAATGTTTTTTGATGATCTGTTCGTAACGGTCATAACCATTCTCAGCAAAATCAAGTACATGCGCCCATCGGCAACATGCCATGATGTAACCGTCATGGTTCAGGAAGTTAATGTTGAAGTACTGGTGCTCGTTGATCCTCACCGTCACCTCCAACTGCTTGTTGGTCTTTTTATTGAACGCAAACGTGCCTTCAGACGGAAAATCCAAAGGCACGCTCGTTGTGAACACGGGTAAAATTATAGGTGCTTCTCTCATTGTTTCTGTTTCATTATTGGTATAGTTGATGATTTACAGGAGTGATTTCTCCATGTCGTTTGGCTCACGAGTCACTGCCATCGGCTCTCCTTCAAATGGTGTCTCTGGCATCAAGTCCATCAACTTCTTCTTCATGCCTCGATGATTGGGGTATTGTCCGGCCGTCTCTGCAATGAAACGACATACCTCCTGCCTCTTCTCCTCATGGTTCCAAGCCTTGACAGCTACCACCAAAGCCTGATAACTGTCAAATAACAGCTTACCAATACGCCTTTTATACTCACCAACCAAATCCTGTATATCATCTCGGTTGATGAGCAGTGGTATATGCTTGCACAGCGCCATGGCGATGGCATACGCTGCATCGGGTCTGTTCTTCTCCAATATCTGTGGAATGGATTTCTTATGCCATCGTTCCAGCAGTCGCAGCTGAGCCATGAAGTCATCATTATCCCTTGGCTCAAAGCTTACTTCCTGCATCAGATATTTGGAGTATTCCTCTTCATAGTTCACGCTCAGTCCTTTCGGAATATAGTTGATCCTCGGCCGCTCCATCCGGGCCCAATACCGCTGTCTCTCCATCATCCGCTTGCGCTGCTCATCATTTTTGATGCGCACCAGCTTCTCATAGCTCACCATCGTCTCAATCTCCCTGAACTCAGGAGTATTCATCACCTCAGCCTTCAGATGCTTCTTGATGAGTTTCTCCAAGTAACGCCGCCATGCCTCCTTGTTCTCTTCGGTAACGAATGGTGGACATGGCTCTCCGTAACATGTCTTCCAGGTGAATGGCTCAATATCTAGATGCCAAAGAAAGGATTTATATTGTGGGTTATTGATTTCCATATTATCATTTTTTACGAAATGCACTCTCAGTAAGTTCGTGATTTCTACTTGCCGCTTAATAATCTCTTGTTTTATTTCTTCAGCCAGTTTGAAATCTCCATTAATCAGTCTATATGAATAAAGTTCTTGTAACTCCCCCCAAAACCACAAGTGTTTACAGCAGGAATTACTAGCCCAGTGCTAGGTGAATTCTGTAACTACGCTACTTAACCAGAATCATTATAGTAATACTTTCGGGTAAATAATAAATCCTAAACACGCAACTGATCAACAATGCTATTGTTTACAGAAGAAACATGTAATAACCTTTTAGCAATATCAACAAGTAATGGATAATTTACATCTCTATTAGGTAAATTACTACCTATATATAAGCTTGTTGGTGTTATATTTAAATCCGAAATTTTATAATCCTTATAAAAACTTATGAGATTACCATATTTTGCGATTTTCAAGTCATTATCAGCACACATTTTTAAAATTCTATACTCATCCTCATATTCAAATTGAAGGCTTTTTGTAAAAAATATATAGTCATCTATTGCTGGAAATGTGACATTGATATTCTTTTCTCGCCATCCAGAGACAATATTCTTCAGAGAATTGAGCCTTTTATTTTTTTCTGAAATATAAATAATAGGTTTGACAAGATCAGGTGGAACTCTAAAGCATAAGCAAACGCCACGACCATTATCACCATATAATCTCCACATCATAGCATCATCTTTCCGATTTGTCAATGACATGATAAGATAATTTTTATGCTCAATAAGTTTACTAAATCTCAATGCGTCAGGATATTTTTGATAAAAATCAAGATCAATATTTTTTCTTCTCACATCATCATATGCACTGCACAAATAATCACCTAAGAAAAAACTTTCAGAAGAATCATTCATAGATACTATAGAATTTAACCTTATACTTTTAGACTGTGCAATACACAAAAAAGTATCCAGAGACATATACTTGTACAAGAACAATTCCTGTCCGCTATGATCCTTCTTGGGATTGAGATAATTTAAGAAATCCACATTCAAAAGATATCTCTGATTCATAGTATCAAAGAGTATATCATCTATAGGAAAATTTATAGTGGACAAATCATTTTTTATTATCCTCAAATCCGCAACCTATAGGGTTTAGTGGGATTTTGCTTGCAAAGCGACAAAATTCATTTTATTGTACATATTTCTTGCACAACAGAAATGTCGCAGACACAAA
>OAWS01000740.1_pt1 | contig 23019 bp, 23 predicted proteins | sample 1517141 | NCBI WGS metagenome assembly OAWS01 (sample SAMEA2580173, study PRJEB22360) | human gut metagenome | biome: human gut; feature: human-associated habitat; material: faeces | place: Denmark | collected 2008/2010
CTGATTACGCTGTTGAGGATATGCTGAAAGGATTTGTAAAGACACACAAGGATATTGTGGCACCTACAGAAGATCCCCGTGTCCTGAAATATAAAGATGCACCGGTGGAAGGCAAAGTAGGAATTGTCACCGGAGGGGGATCCGGACATAAACCGGCATTTATCGGTTACATCGGAAAGAATATGTGTGACGCGGCAGCTGTCGGGGAGATCTTTTCTTCACCGACTGCCAAAGCATTCCTGGATGCCATGAAGGAGGCTGATTCCGGTAAAGGCGTTGCCTGTCTTTATGGAAACTATGCCGGAGACAACATGAATGTCAAGATGGCTATGAGAAAAGCAAAGAAACTGGGAATCGATGTAAAAACAGTGGTTGCCAACGACGACTGTGCATCTGCACCAAAAGATGAGCTGGAAAAACGCCGCGGCGTTGCGGGCGAAGTGCTCATGTGGAAGGTCGGAGGAGCAAAGGCTTCCATGGGTGCCGATCTGGACGGAGTCATTGCAGCGGCACAGAAAGCGATCGACAACACGAGATCCGTAGGAATTGGAACCGCACCGTGTACCATCCCTGCTGTGGGACATCCGAACTTTGAGATCAAAGACGGTACGATGGAAATTGGAATCGGACATCACGGGGAGCCGGGGATCAATGTGCAGCCGTTAAAGACCGCCAGTGAGGTCGCAGATGAGATGCTGAATATCATCCTTCCGGACCTGCCGTTTGCAGAGGGAGACGAAGTGGTAGTGCTTTTGTCAGGCCTGGGGGCAACTCCGGTAATGGAACAGTATATCGTGTATGACCGAGTGGAAGAAGTTCTCGCAGAAAAAGGAATCAGTGTTCACAAGGCATATGTGGGTAATTACTTTACTTCCCTTGAGATGATGGGTGTGACGCTAACTGTCATGAAGCTTGACGATGAACTGAAAGAATGCATCGACATGCCCAGCGACTCTGTCGGTTTAAAACAGCTGTAAGTCCGGCGTTTTCCATAAATTTGGAGCATCACTGGACCCAAAACAAATTGAAAAGTGTGATCCTTATGTTACAATAAATAACAGAAGAAGCAGTCTGAGTTTAAAGTGAGGAGAAGAATTATGTCAAGTTTTAAAAATGCGGAAGCAGGAGTCATTGTTGATAAGCTGATCAAGACGATTCAGGAGCAGAGGGATTATCTGAGCGAGATCGACGGAAAGATCGGTGACGGTGACCACGGCATCAACATGAATAAAGGGTTTACCATGTGTGAGGAAAAACTCAAGGGACAAACCTACAATATGAGTGAAGGCCTGTGTACCCTTGGAGAGACTCTTTTGGAGGACATCGGAGGTTCTATGGGGCCATTGTATGGACTGTTATTTGATGAATTTTCTGCTGCCAGTGAAAATAAAGAAGTGATCGATGCTGAAGTATTTGGAGAGATGATCAGCGGAGCCGTGGAGGGGATTCAGGAGATCAGTCCGGCCAAGGTTGGTGACAAGACCCTTTTGGATACTTTGATCCCGGCAAAGGAAGCTTTTATGGAAGCCAAGGATGCAGGCAAGGATTTTGCAGAATGTCTGGATGCCATGAACGAGGCTGCAAAAAAAGGATGGGAATCCACCAAAGACCTGGTTGCAAAGATCGGACGTGCAAGCCGTCTTGGAGAGCGTTCCAGAGGTGTTCTGGATGCGGGAGCTACAAGCTGTTATTTTATTATCACGGCGATTGGGAATGGAGCAAAAGAACTGCTGAACTAAATCAGAATTCAGGAATAATGTGACTTGTTTTTGTGAAAGTCATAAAAAGAAAAATGCACCGAATTATGAACTGTCCCCCAAAGTTAGATCAAAAATCTAATGGCTGGGGGCGGTTCATTTTTTTGTTCAGAAAGATATTTTATAATGTTTTATATAGTTACTTGAAAATAAACACGATATGTGCTAAAATATTGTTTATAGTGATAAACAGAAATGAGGAAAAGAAGATTGGAACACAAAGATATGCTCAGCGGCATGGAAAATATAATTATGAAATCTATTTGGAGATTAGAAAAAACGGAAAAAAGGATAACAGTTTATGACATAATCCAAAGTCTGAAGGAAAATTATGAAAAAAAGTACAGCCGGGCAACGATCAGAACATATTTGACGAAACTCGAAAAAAAAGGTTTTATACGTTTGAAATGGGAAGGCCGTTACAGTTACATAAGTTCTCTTGTAAAAGAAAAGGCATATCAGAAAAAACAATTGGAAAATATGAAGGAATTTTGGTTTGATGATTCTTTATCGGATATGATATGTGCTTTTACGGAAACCATTTCACCGGAGGAAGCGGAAGAACTTAAAGATTTAGTAGATAAATTAGGAGATTAGAATGAGGGGTGGTATAGGGCTAGTTAATATGATTACAATTTTATTTTATAGAACCAGGAAATGAAGAAAGATACTGTATAGTGAAGCAAAGTGTAAAAGACAGAGAAGGGAATAGCATAATGATATTATGCGGGTGAAGCTATGAAACATAAATGCTGGCACATAAAACAAATCTTTTCTATTGTACTCATTCTGATGTTTTGCATAGGAATACTTGGGACGGCAAAGGTAAAAGGGAAAACTTTAGATAAGTCAGATAAAATAATGGTGAAAAAAGTTATAGCTAAATATTTTGATGACTAATATCAGTCATTTGTTACCTATAAACTGTCAGAAAATATGGCGGATTATATGATTGATAATGACAATACATTTTTGTATAAAAAGTTATACGAATATGATATTTTAAGCAGTAAAAATATAGGGACAGGGTATGAAGATTATAAACTAGATTTAAAATATTCTGGAATGGATATCAATGAGGCTAAAACTTATGGTCCCAAAGGTAAAGGTTATAATAACAACAAACTTGTAAAATCTTTAACTAATATACAGGTAGGAGATGTACTGCAGAGTAGAGAAGATGGGAAGAAAAATGTTTATAAGCACAGCACATATGTCACACAGATTAAGGACAGGCAGACATTTGTCACACAACATAATCTAAAATCAAGAGCAGTTACCGACTGGATCAGGGCTAATGGTGGAGTGAATCATTGTTATATTCGGGGGATACGTTTTTCCAATGCAAAGTTTGTGAAATAATATAAAAGGTTTGGAAAATGAGACTGCAAACACTTTTATCATTAATTATGCTGTCATTCAGGGCGGCCAGAATGGAGATTAATATGAAACAAAAAATTACGATTCTTTTATTAATCAGTGTGTTGTTGATTGCTAATACAGGATGCAAGAAAAAGGAAATAAATAAACCAGAGTCTACAACGGAAATCAGTAAAAAAGATAAAATTCCAAAGATTTCAAAGAAGGAATTGTCGGCCATGAAAAAAAAGGCAAAAAGAGAGCTAAAACTACATGATTATAATTATAATTTTCAAAAGGTAGAATTTGAACCTGAATATTATAAAAAAATAGGAAATGATTCATGGCAGGAATTTATAGAGAAACATACGGCAGATGGAGATGTAGAAAAATATTCTTTGGATAACATAGTAATCTTAGAGGGATATGAAAAAGATTCATCTGTAGCAGATTTAGTTGTATTCGCCAAGAAAAAAGAAAAATGGAAGTTTTTATATGTTTTTAAATGATGGGTTAAACCAGATAGGGATAAAAATAGATATGTACTGGCAGGAGCATAGATTTTCTCCTGCCACGCCTGTATTTAGGCGGTTTGACGTGTAGTATGCTGCATTTTTCCATTTCCCACATTTCTTCATCCGTTGGAATGTCTACAATCCCTACATAGGAATAATAGATGTCGATTTTCTGTGTCCGTTTCCCGTCCTTTTTTTCACGTTCATGGATTACGATTTTATCCACAAAGGTATTTAAGATTTCGGGCGTCAATTCGTCAATGCGGGTGTACTTTTTGGTGGCGGCTATCAGCTTGGAAACATTGGTGATTTCCGTGTCGGCTTCATTGACTTCGGCGGTCAAGGTTTCGATTTCCTGCTCGGATTCGCAATGCTATGTAACGGCTTTGAAATTCAAAACCATGCTGCCATACGCCAGCCGAAAAGGGCGGCTTACGTTCGCAGCGGTCAACCTTGTCCGTTGGCTGCATTCCATTCTTCCATCTATGTGTGCTTATTTAATTTTGATTTTCCAATTTCCTTATGGGTATTTCAGAATACCATAGCGGCTGCACCCATATCAAGATTTTGGGCAAACTTTTTATTATTCCCTGTGGACGGAAATTTTATTCACCTACTTTGAAAATTGGGCAAGGGAATTTTATCCCTCACCCAATAGTCCATAAGAAGATAGAAAATATTAGATGGTTATAAAATCTTCCGCAGCTTTTTACGCAGATGGTCTAGCCTTGCATAGATAGCCCCTGTTGTCAATCCAACAAGCGGGGCAATCTCTTTTGTGGAATAGCCCTGCATTTTCAGCAGGATGATTTGCAGGGTACGCCTGTCCACCGTAAGCAACGCCCGATACAGAGTTTCGTTCTCAATCTCATCCAGTAAATCGGCAACGGTCTTTACCTCGGCATTCCGCTCCCTGTCTGCCATCCCTTCAAGGTATTCGCCGAAGTCGCTTGTCCAATGGTAAAACCGCCTGTTGGAATTGAAGTCTGCCCTGTCGTCTGTGCGGATTTGCTCAATGGTGTTTTCATCAACTCCATGCTCCCGTAATATTTTTTCCTCGGCTTCTTTCCAGATAAGCCATTTCCTGTTCTCCCGTCCGTTGTTGTAGGACATTCTTTTTTCCTCCAATCCGAAATTTTTGAAATGTAATAATTCAGATTGGAAAGGCGGCGAACGGCAGCCAACATCAGAAAAAACCCCGTGGCACATTTCGATAAAAAACGACAAAAGAAAAACCGCAAAGGGTCTGTGACCCTTACGGTTATAAGTGATACTAATTCTGTTAAGTGGAGATTCTACTTCTGGTTTCATGGCAAGAAGCAGCGTTGCATAAGCAGGGATTTTTTTAACTGGCTTCCTGCCATTCCCCGATATGCTATGTATAAGTCCAATTTGCGTTGCATAAGCAGATATATTACTGCCCGAAAAAAGGACATAAAAAAATCCCTCCAAACTTTAAAACAGGTCTGGAGAGTGTCTGTTAAGTCTTTTCGGGCATAGCAATACCACCCACCACACGCCGTTTTTTTATTTGGTGGGCTTTAAGTTCAACCGTTCACTTTTAAAATACTACGAAATATTTTTGAAGATTTCATAAAGTTTTGCAAAAATAATGAGCGATGTTTCCCATCGCCCATTAAATCCTAATATGGAATTTTTATTTTAACCTCTGCACCGCCTGTATCATCGGAATTTTTAAGAGTAAGTTCCCCATTGTGTTGCTTTACAATGCTGCTTGTGATATAAAGCCCCATGCCAAAGTGCATATTAGAGCTTCGGCTGTTGTCGCCCATAAAAAACTGCTCCCTTGCATGGTGCAAATCCTCATTTGTAAAACCACTTCCCTCATCTATTATAGAGATTTGTAGAAAGTCGTCCGGCTTTTGCACCTCTACATAGACTGTCCCTTTTGGTGGAGAGTAATCTAACGCATTGCCTATCACATTCATAATTGCCCGTTCCAGCAGTAATTTATCCGCTTTGAAAGTTCCTAAGTTATCCCCTTTTTTCATGCGTAGACAAATTCCTTTTGTAAGACATAAGGCGTTTGTCTGTGCTTCAATCTGTTCCATATAATCAGATATATCAAATTTCTCCAAATTGAGCTGATACCCGGCTGCCGTTCGGGATATATCAATCAGCGTTTTAATATAAATGCCTATCTGCCCAGAGCTTTCTGTAATGTACTCAGCATATACACGTTGTTCATTGTCAAGTTCTGTTTCACTTATTAAGTCGATGTTTCCTTGAATAACGGTTAAAGGTGTTTTCAAATCGTGAGCAAGTGCCGCGATTTGTTCCCTTTGTCGTTGTTCTGCGTTCCATTGCTTCTCTAAAGAAGATTTCAGATTGTCTTTCATATCAGAAAAAGAACGCAGTACATCTTCAAATTCTTTGATTTTTGAGTGTCCGACTTCAAAATCAAGATTTTGTCCTGCAACCTGTTTTGTTGCTTCAAAAAGCGGTGAGAGCTGTACCCGCATATTCTTTGCAAACTTTGCTGTTAATATTACACAAACCGCAATGCAGTTTATCCCTATGAGGATATATAACAAAATTTCCGGTGAGGGGAAATGCTCATAAAGCCACTCATTCGTAAACTGTGAGCCAATGTAATATTGAAGCACTACATATTCAGTTTCGCGTGTAACAAGCAAATACTGTTTGTTAATGTTTTCGTTTATCTTTCCATATATGGCATAATCCATAGCCCGGTCTAAATCGTCACCCTCTAAGGACGTTTCTATCATTTGATAATTCTTATCCAACACTAAATACTTGCACCCCATAGGAAGCTGCACATCTGTTAAATTTGGTGTTGCGGCAATAATAGGAACAAGGTCTTTTGTACTGCGTTCTGAATAATCAGCATAAGCAATAAATCCTGTGCTTGCTCCTGCAAAAATAAGACTAAATGGAATAGCTACAGAAGCTATCAGTCCGATTAGCAGCATACATAAAAATTTCCAAAAAGAAAATTTCAGTGACGTTGTTTTTATTCCCATTTGTACCCAATCCCCCAAACTGTAGTTATCGGCTGAATATCCAGTCTGCTTAATTTTGCCCGGATATTTTTGATATGAGTGGAAATGGTAGAATTATCGCTGTCGCCCTCCAAGCTGAAAACAGCTTCATAAATCTGTTCTTTTGAAAATACCTGTCCTTTATTTCTTGCAAGGTATTCACAAATCAGATATTCGCTTTTGGTTAGGGGAACGGGTGTATTATCTACCCGTAGTTCCTTTGCGGACAAATCAATTTTTATCCGTTCAAAGGTAAGGGCGGTATGCCGTTCCCTGTGTTCCCGGCGTAAGTGGGCATTTACCCTTGCCCGCAGCTCCGCAATGCGGAATGGTTTTGTCAGATAGTCGTCTGCTCCCAAGCCAAGCCCGAATGTAATATCATTTTCCATTGTCTTAGCTGTCAAAAAGAGAATAGGGCAGTCGACCAATGAACGGATTTTATTGCAATAAGAAAATCCGTCCATATCCGGCATCATTATATCCAGTATAATCAAATCGTATCTGTTCAGCTTATCAAGCGGAACCTGTGCGGCAGACGTATAGGCAGTAATGAAATGCCCGTCTTTTTGCAGCCCATTTTTTACAAGCTCTAAAATAGATCGTTCATCATCAACCATAAGGATTGCTGCCATAGTGTCGCCTCCTTTCGTTGCTTTTTTCGCATTATAGCATAATCCGTAAGGGCAGAAAAGCGGTCATTTCTGCTCTGCAATATAGTAGCGGTTATTTATTTTTACCGCAACCGCTTCTGTTTTATCCGTACCGCAAATCTCGTAAACGTCTGTGTAAAACCATTGTTCCCGCCCCTGTCCGGCGTTTTTTCCGTTCCAGTCAATCTTGTTCAAATCTTCTTTGGACAAAGGGCGTTTCGTTTCCGTATCGAATGTAACGCTTTTTGCAAGAATATCAATCCAGCTTCCTAATTCATCATTTGATATGGTATCAGAGGTTACTTGATAAATAATCCCGTCACAAAGGAGCTGCGTTGCATTTTCGGGATTGATTTCAAACTTTCCACTCATAGACTGCTCTGTGTCCTTGAAGTCAAAGACCGTATCTGTGTCTTTGATATTTTCTTTTCTAACAGCTTTGTGATACCCTCCGTTTACATCTACAATCAGATAATCGTCAGCGTTGGGGGCTGCGTACACATTCAAGAATGGGATAATATAAGCAGCTTCCGGGGCTTTATCCGCTAAATCTGCCAACGTCCGAAAGGTAGCGGCTTCTATGTTTTCCTGAAGCAATACTTTTCCTGTTTCGTCTACCGCTGCAAGCTGCCGGATATATCCAGTCCATTCCCCAAGCCCGCCATTAGAAACGGTATCCTCCAAAATCGTATAGTCGTTTCCCTTAAAGGAAAATTGCGTCACATTCTCTGCGTCCAGATAGCATTGCTCTTTATCACTGGAATATTCCTTGATTTTTTCCTGTAAAGAACAGCCCGCAAGAGAAAAGCATACAACAAAAGCAAACAGCAAGACGATAACCATTTTTCTATTTTTATTCATAATTTTTCCGTCCTTCCCAATGAGAAAACCACAATAAGGTCAGCAACAAGCCACCTGTCGTTAATGCTGCAATCCATATTTTTTCCGTTCCATAGTTGAAAATTTGTCGGCTCAAAATATCCTGTACCCAATTCATAGACCATGCAAAGGGGATATACCGGGCTACACCTTTCAGCTCAATATTGCTATATAAGATACATTGCAGACTTTCAAACACGCCCCAAAACAGGGATAACCCTAATCCAAATTTGAAGCTAAGGAACAGGTGCAAGATGTATATTATAAAATTACAAAAGGCCATCCCGGCGGCGGCTCCAATGAGCATTCCGAGCTGCACTGCATCAGCCATTCCCAAAAGATGTATGCCAATCACAAATAACAGGAACAGAAAGAACAATGCAAATACCCCCGAACCATAAAGATAAGTTAATTTTGCAAGCATATTTTTGTGTCGGTTCGGTACAGCAAGCAGCGTCTGGAAGTGTGAAGCCTTTTCTTCCAGTGCAACATTCAGACCGACAATAACGCTTATCAACAATGGAAAAAACGTTGTCGTAATTTCCAATATCATTTTGAGCTTTTTACTATCTGCTGTGCTGGCATACTGGAAATAGTAAGCAAGAAATAACAATGCCCCGATAACAGGTATACAAAAATGAATGGCCCAAAACGGTGTATGCTTCGTTTTTTCCTGTTCAGAACGAACCGCATAAATAAAACCCATTTCCGTCTACCTCCCTTTGGAAAAATCCTTTGCGTCGGCATAGGATAAAATAAGAAACAAGAGTATTGACAACGCAATGGAAATCATAATGGCTATAGAAAATCCACAATTCCCCGCATAAGTTCCGTTTATTTCAATTCCCATAAGCGGCTCTGCCAGTTTTGCCGCCCAGCAATACGGTACAAACCACCATGCGATTGTATTTCCTAATGCAGTAGCAGTAGACAGAACAATCCCAAGTATTGTATTTAACACAATCGGCACAAACATTCCCGTTTTGCGTGCTAAGTACAGGCACAAAGGAATTTGCCAGACAGACGCAAGGATAATCCCGGTACTTCCTGTAATGCTGTGTAAAACAGAATATACTGCCGTTGCCGGAGCAATGATATTACTGATAGAAATAAGCAATGCTAAAAATATCGCTGAAACAAGCAGTTTTTCGACTAAGATAATGCCCTTGGCAAATTCAAATCTCGAAAGGTTCACAGGCATAGAAAATACCGAATAGTATTTCCCGGCGTTTTCTTCTTTTCTGTGTGACAAAGAACACAAAATTGCGATTGCTCCCGGAAGCAAAAACGCATACCACCAGTAAAGTGTCATGTACTGATACCCCATAAATCCACCCATAAGACACGCAAAAATAGCTGTGATTAGTGGAACAATGAAAATCAGTTTGTTCGATATTGTCCGCTTAAATTTCAAATGTTCTGATTTCAGATAGTTCATGCCTTAACCCTCCCTGTGATTGCTTTTTGCAACGTCCATAAAAAGCTGTTCCAAATTTTCGTTTGCGTTCAATTTCCCCTCATATCCAAGGACGCCACCCGCGATAATGCCGATATGGTCAGCTATCTGCTGCACTTCTGAAAGAATGTGGCTGGACAGGATAACCGTAATACCTTTAGCCGGAAAAGAACGAATAAGCTCTCTAAGTTCTTCAATCCCAATCGGGTCAAGCCCGTTGGTTGGTTCGTCAAGTATGAGCAGTTTCGGGTTGTTTAGTAATGCAACCGCAATTCCAAGACGCTGTTTCATACCAAGAGAAAACTGTCCGGCTCTTTTCCTGCCTGTTTCCGTCAGTCGGACGATTTGCAGCACTTCGTCAATCCGCTTATCTGTCAGTCCTAAAATAGTAGTCCTTACTTTCAGATTTTCATAGGCGGTCAAATTTTCATAAAGCGGCGGCATTTCAATCAACGCTCCGATATGGTTTAAATCGCTGCGTTTCCATGCGTGACCGTCAAATTCGATATTTCCAGAGGTCGGTTTCAAAATGCCCGTAATCATTTTGAGCGTCGTAGATTTTCCAGCTCCATTCGGTCCCAATAGTCCATAGACGGAATTTCTTTCAATGTTCAGCGATATGTTGTTTACAGCCGTCTGTCCGCTGAAAGATTTGCAGAGGTTTGTTGTTTTCAAAATCATTTCCATATTCTGTATTGTCCTTTCTTTTGATTATGGGAAAAGAATAGCTGATGTTTTTGAAGATTTCATAAAGATAAGGAATCTTTTTAAAATCCTGATTAACGCCTGCCATATCAGTATAAGGTAAATGGGAAAAGCTAATTTTGCTTTATCGGGTTATCTTTTTTCGGGCATCGGCAAGTTTAACAGCTCCTTTTGGAATGAGCCATACCCGATTGATATTCAATATGCCCTCAATCCGATTTTCCTTACAGAGCCTTTATGCTCGCTTTACCGATATTCCCCAAAGCCCCACTGCTTCCTGTGCCGTCATATACTCAAACATTTCTTTCTTCCTCAAATTGTACTGTATCTACTATAGCCGTTTGAACAAACATATCAATTCATAAAACGCGAATTTTTATCCCACAAAAAAGAAAAACGACAGAGCTTTACACCCTGTCGCCACTCCATTATGTGTATAAGATTTCTTCCTCCACAATCTCCCTCGCACAAGTCCTTATGTTATTGAGCCGTCCTGTCCATTCTAAGGCGTTTTCCTCCTTTAGGCGTTCCGTTATGCCCTGTGCCTGTTTCATACCCTCTATGAGCCTTTCAAAACATTCCTGTGCCTGCCTGTCAATGTCGGCAAGGTATGTATTCAGCCTGCCGCTTGTGAGAAGATTGGTGTATGTAACTTTGCGATACTGCTTCAGATAGTCCAGATGCCGCTGTCCCCATGTGCCTATCGGCTGTTCTTCTTCGGCGGGTACAGTCAAGCATGGTATTAAGTAATCACTTTCTTTCCGATATGTACCGCCTAACTGTTCGAATAATGATTTTGCCATTTTGTAATTCCTTCAAATAAGATATTCACTCCACGTTGTTATGTCTGCTGTCTTAAACAAAATTTTGAGTTTTCTCCTTATCTGGTTTCATTCATAGTTAAAACTTATGATAAGAAGAATTGACTTGAGGATATCTTCATGCTATGGTTAGTAGAATGAGATTAATTATCAATAATGGAGGAAGCCAATGAGTCTGACAGACGGCATTATCCTGATTTTGGCGGCGGGGATCGTTCTCTTTGTGATATGGAGATTCATCTCACGCGTCCGGCGGGGAGAGACAGGGTGTGGCTGCGGATGTGAGGGCTGTTCCAAGGCCTGTCCATCCAAACAAAAAAAGGAAACAAAGTGAGTAAAAAGCTGTGAGGAAATTTATCACAGCTTTTTGTAATTTTAAAGTTGACATGTAAAATTATGTATGTTATATTATTACCGTAGAAAGCACCACACAGTGCCTCTTTTCTGAACCTCATTCAGTAAGATCTATTTCATCTTTCCTTTGGCATTCGCCAATCATACCCCAGTGATAGAACTTAAGAACCAACAGTCAGTTAAGAAAGCAACGATTCCTTATTTATTTTTCATCAAGAGAAGAGGAATACTGTACCTGGTGCTTTCTTTTTGTGGTATAATATTTATATCTGAGTAAAAATCTATTTTCAAAATTTTGTTTGTTAGGGGAGCTGAGGTGGGCTTGCCCACTTTGTTTAAATATGATATTATAACATTTTGTAATTATTAGAACTTAGGAGGAAAAATCATGCCAGTAAAATACGTATTTGTCACCGGCGGTGTTGTTTCAGGCCTTGGAAAAGGAATCACTGCAGCGTCTCTGGGACGATTACTGAAAGCGAGAGGTTATCACGTAACCAGCCAGAAGTTTGATCCATATATCAATATTGACCCGGGAACCATGAACCCGATCCAGCACGGAGAAGTTTTTGTGACGGATGACGGGGCGGAGACAGATCTTGACCTGGGACACTATGAGCGATTCATCGATGAAGGCCTGAACAAAAAATCAAACGTGACAACAGGAAAGGTTTACTGGAATATTTTACAGAAGGAACGGCGCGGAGATTACGGCGGCAACACGGTTCAGGTGATCCCGCATGTGACCAATGAGATCAAGAGCCGTTTTTATAGAAATGAAGAGGCAACGGAACAGGAAGTGGCGATCATAGAGATCGGTGGTACTGTGGGAGATATTGAGAGCCAGCCATTTTTAGAGGCGCTCAGACAGTTCCAGCATGAAGTGGGACATGAAAACTGTATCCTGATCCATGTAACGCTGATCCCGTATTTAAAGAGCTCAGGAGAGTTAAAGACAAAGCCGACTCAGGCCAGCGTCAAGGATCTCCAGGGTATGGGAATCCAGCCGGATATCCTTGTGTGCAGATCAGACTATCCGCTGGATGACGGTATTAAGAGGAAAATTGCACAGTTCTGCAACGTGGAAAAAGAGCGTGTCATCCAGAACTTGGATGCAGAAGTTTTATATGAAGTTCCGCTCATGATGGAAAATGAACACCTGGCACATGAAGCGTGTGCCTGCCTTCATCTTCCGTGTCCGGAGCCGGACCTTTCGGAGTGGCGCAAGATGATCGACAACTGGAAGCATCCAAAGCATAAAGTCGAAGTGGCTCTGGTCGGAAAGTATGTGTCACTTCACGATGCCTATATCAGTGTGGTAGAATCTCTGGAGCATGCGGGTGTGGCCAACTCGGCAGACGTGAGCATCCGATGGGTGGACTCCGAGCGTGTCAGCTCTTACAATGTGGACGAGATGCTGGGCGGCGTTCAGGGTATTATCGTTCCCGGAGGATTTGGAGACAGGGGTATTGAGGGCATGATCTGCTCCATCCAGTACGCAAGGGAACACAAGATTCCTTATCTGGGACTGTGCCTTGGCATGCAGCTTACCATTGTGGAGTTTGCGAGAAACGTCCTTGGCTACGCAGATGCCCACAGCAAAGAGTTTAATGAAAATACGGAACATCCGATGATTCATATTATGGCAGATCAGGACGGAGTGACCAATATCGGAGGTACACTGAGACTCGGATCTTATCCGTGCGTATTGGCAGACGGTTCCAAAGCCGAAGGACTTTACGGAACTAAAGAGATTTCAGAGCGCCACCGCCACCGCTACGAGGTAAATAACAAGTATAGGGATGTACTTCAGGAAAACGGCATGATGCTCTCAGGATGCTCACCGGACGGGCGTATCGTAGAGATGATTGAGATACCGTCTCATCCGTTCTTTTTAGCAACACAGGCACATCCCGAATTTAAATCAAGACCAAACAAAGCACATCCGCTGTTTAAGGGATTTATTGAAGCGTCTTTAAAAAGCGGAGGAATGATCTGAGAAAGGGGTGAGGCAGTATGAAGCATGAAATCATCGGAAAGACAGTACCGGCAGTAGAAGTGGAACTTGACAAGGGAGAAGCAATGTTTACCCAGTCAGGAGCTATGGCATGGATGGACTCTTCGATCAAAGGGGAGTCCAAGATGGAGGGCGGATTTTTAAAAGGGATCGGAAGGAAGATTGCCGGAGAGTCACTCTTCATGGTGACTTATTCTTCTGTAAAAGATGGGGCGAAGATTGCTTTTGCATCAACTGTTCCCGGGACGATCCTTCCACTTCAGTTCCAGGGGACCGGAGGAATGATCTGTCAGAAAAAGGCTTTTCTGTGCGCTCAGAGGAGCGTTTCTCTGGAGACTATATTTACGAAGAAGCTGTCAGCAGGAGCTTTCGGAGGAGAGGGCTTCATACTGCAGAGACTTTCCGGAGACGGCATGGCATTTTTGGAGGTCGACGGGGATGCGGTGACTAAGGAACTGGCTCCGGGAGAGACCATACTCGTAGATACCGGAAATGTGGTGGCCTTTGAAGACGGCATAAGTTATGAGATCGAGCGGATCAAAGGTGTTAAAAATATTTTTTTCGGGGGAGAGGGATTATTTCTCACTAAGCTTACCGGACCGGGAAAGATCATATTACAGACACAGAATTTCAATGATTTTGCTGGAAGGATTGCATCGCTGATACCTTCCGGCAGCTGATTACAGCACATATAAGACAAAAGAACTGCCCGAAACAACCTACCAGGGCGGTTCTTTTTTTGTTATGTAATAGCGTGCCAGGCAACAAAAAAAGCCCATCGGGCAGGATACTCACAAATGGAAAAATTTAAGAATATTTAATATTCATATTGCCAAATGAAAATAAAAGTGGTATGATATTTTCATAATAAAAATAAATGAAAATACATGAAAACACATGAAAATCTCAAGGAGGGCATTATGCAGGTAAAAGGTGTAAGATTGTACGGAGTGGATGACATCAGATTAGAAGAATTTGAACTGCCGGAGATCAAAGATGATGAGATATTGGTAAAAGTTGTAAGCGACAGTATCTGTATGTCAACATGGAAAACTGTGAAACAGGGCGCTGGTCACAAAAGAGTGCCCAATGACGTGGCAGAGAACCCGGTATTAGTTGGACATGAATTTGCCGGAGACATCGTGAAAGTAGGAAAGAAGTGGCAGGATAAGTTCAAACCTGGACAAAAGTTTGCCCAGCAGCCGGCAATTCCGGGACAGATGGAATCTCCGGGATATTCTTATCAGTACTGCGGTGGTGCAGCAACCTACTGTATCTTCCCGAATGACATTATTGAAAAGGGATGTGTATGGACTTTTGAAGGCGACAGCTACTTTGATGCCTCTGTGGCAGAACCGATGTGCTGTGTCATCAGCGGTTATCATACAAATTACCATACGGTTCCGGGAAGCTATGAGCATGTCATGGGGACAAAAGAAGGCGGAAATATCCTGATCCTGGGCGGATGCGGACCTATGGGACTGGGTGCTGTAAGTTATGCGCTGGCTTTCGAGAATAAACCAAAACGTGTTGTAGTCACAGATATCAGCGATGACCGTGTAGAACGGGCAAAACAGGTGATCTCCATTGAAGATGCAAAAGCGGCAGGCGTAGAACTTCACTATGTGAATACTGCGGCTATGAAAGACCAGGAAAAAGAACTTATGGACATCACAGAAGGACATGGATATGATGATGTATTCGTATATGTTCCGATCACTGGCGTTGCAGAACTTGGAAATAAGCTGCTCGCTTACGACGGCTGCATGAACCTGTTTGCAGGACCGACAGATCCAAAGTTCTCAGCAAATATGAACCTGTATGACTGCCATTACTCCAGGACCAAAATTCTGGGAAGCACCGGGGGAACCATTGATGATATGAAAGAAGCGATCAACAAGGCGGCATCCAAAGAAATTAAACCGGCTGTTATGATCACACATATCGGAGGAATTGACGCAGTTGCAGAGACAACCAAAAATCTTCCGGATATTCCGGGAGGAAAGAAACTTACTTACATGCAGTTCGATATGCCGCTCACTGCCATCGATGATTTCAGAAAATTAGGGGAGAAAGATCCTCTGTTTGCAAAACTTGCAGATGCATGTGACAAACACAACGGCCTGTGGAATGCAGAAGCAGAAAAGATTTTATTTGAGCACTTTGGGGCATAAGATAAAGAGGGGTGCCAATGTTTGCAGAGGAAAGAAGAGAACAGATTCTATTATATCTTAAGAAGCATAAGCGGGCTGAGGTGAAAGAGCTTATCGAAGAGTTTCAGGTCACCGGGGCGACCCTGCGGGCTGATCTGCGGGCGATGGAAGAAGAGGGTTCCATTGTCCGAACCCATGGGGGCGCACTGCTCAAAGAAGATGTTTTGCAGAAAGAAGAATTCTTATCACTCAGAAGAGGGCACGAAGAAGAAAAGAAAGCCATTGCCAGAATCGCCAGAGCTTATGTGCAGGAGGGAGACGCGGTTATCTTGGACAGCGGAAGCACCACACTGGAGCTTGCACTGCTGTTAAAAGACGCGAAAAACATCAAAGTTATTACCAACGATCTTCAGATTGCGTTGGAACTACAGGAAAATCCGTGGATTGAACTCTATATTGTCGGGGGGAAAGTGAGAAATAATTTTCGCCTGACTCAGGGAGCTATCGGCACTGACTTTATTAAAAGTATTGCAGTCAATAAAGTATTTCTGTCTCCCAATGCCCTGTCGGTTTTCGGCGGAGCGACCACGAGCAATGAAGAGATGAAAGTGATCAAGCGGGCCATGATGGAAGCGGCAGGCGAGATTTACATGCTCTGTGACAGCTCAAAGATAGGACAGAGAGCTTTCTGCAGGTTTGCCAGACTGAGCGAATTTAAATTGATGCTCACAGATTCCGGAATTTCCAAATTAGACAAAAACGCAATAGAAGAACAGGGACTTGAAGTAAAGATATGCAAATGAGGGGGGAACGTTTGCATGGGAATGAAGGAGACGTATATATGAAAAATGCAGTACAAAGATTTGGAAAATTCTTAAGTGCAATGGTCATGCCGAATATCGGCGCATTCATTGCCTGGGGCCTTATCACAGCCCTGTTCATTGAAAAGGGCTGGTTCCCGAATGCGAAACTTGCAACTATGGTCGATCCGATGCTGAAGTACATCCTTCCGGTGCTGATCGGTTATCAGGGAGGAAAACTCGTCGCCGGCGAACGCGGCGGAGTCATTGCGGTCATTGCTATCCTCGGTGTGATCTGCGGAAGCAATGAGGTCATGTTCATGGGAGCCATGGCTATGGGTCCTTTTGCCGGATGGGTCATCAAGAAGTTTGACAAAGCGGCAGAGGGGCGTATTCCGGCCGGATTTGAAATGCTGGTCAACAATTTCTCTGTCGGTATCATCGGAATGATCCTGGCGATCATCGGATACTATCTGATCGGACCGGTTATGACAGCAATCCTCACCGTGCTCACGGCAGGAGTTGATTTCCTGATCGGACACAGCCTGCTGCCGCTGGTATCTGTATTCGTGGAACCTGCAAAGGTACTGTTCCTTAACAATGCTATCAACCATGGTATCTTTACTCCGATCGGAGGAGAGCAGGTACAGGCAGCCGGGAAATCAATCATGTACATGATCGAGGCGAACCCAGGCGCAGGCCTTGGAGTTCTGTCCGCATACTGGGCATTTTCCAAAGACAAAAGAACAAAGGATTCCGCACCGGGTGCGATCATCATCCACTTTTTTGGTGGAATCCATGAGATCTATTTCCCTTATGTACTGATGAATCCTGTTGTTATCATTGCATCCATCGCAGGTTCTGCCTGTGCAGTATTCTATTACTCTTTGTTTAACATCGGACTTACCGGACCGGCATCGCCTGGATCCATCATCGCCTTTTTAACAATGGCGCCGAAAGGATCAACGCTTGCCGTACTGCTCGGAGTTGTGATCGCTGCGGTTGTATCTTTCCTCGTAGCGGCCCCGATCATCAAGATGTCCAACGGAAAGAGCCTGGAAGAAGCCTCAGACAGTGTCCAGAATATGAAGGCTGCCAGCAAAGGTATTGCAAAAAAGGCAGGAGAGATCAAGAAGATCGTATTCGCCTGCGACGCAGGTATGGGTTCCAGTGCCATGGGAGCAACCAAATTCAGAAACAGGATTAAGCCGCTTGGGCTTGGCATTACAGTGATTAACTCCTCTGTTGATACGGTGCCTGCCGATACGGATGTGGTTGTATGTCAGGAGGTTTTAGCAGACCGTGCGGCCAAAAGTGCGCCAAATGCACAGCTGGTAACGATCAAGAACTTTCTCCAGGATGAAGCCATTGACGGTTTGTACAATAAGCTGGCCCAGGGCCGGGAAGAAGGAGCTGTCTCTGTAAAAGAACAGACAGAACAGGCGTCTTCTGAGACAGAGGCAAAACCGATGGTCATGGTGAAGGAAGGGATTAAGCTCGGACAAAAGAGTGTTTCCAAAGAAGAAGCCATAGCGGCAGCAGGGAACTTACTTTATGAGCTGGGTTATGTAGAAGAAGAATATATTGAAGCCATGCAGGAGAGAGAACGCACAGTCACCACCTATCTTGGTATGGGAGTTGCGATCCCTCACGGAACCGGAGACGCGAAAAATAAAGTCAAGAAAACCGGTATTGTCTTTGTCCAGTATCCGGACGGTGTGGATTTCGGTGACGAAAAAGCTTACCTAGTGTTCGGAATCGCAGGAATCGGCAATGAACATCTGAAACTGCTTGGAAAGATCACACAGGTGATCGACAGTCAGGATAATCTTGACAAATTACAAACAGCGGGCAATGTCCAGGATGTTTTGGATATGCTGAAATAAAATGAAAATGAGAGCTTTTGCAGGGCAGGCCGGAGTAAGGACTGTCTTGCAGAAGCTTTTGTTTTGAGGAGTACTTAACATATGACAAATAACAAAAAAATGGTTTCTTTCAGAGTTCATAAATAAGTTCCTTTTATAAAGTCAGAAAAAAGTAAGAACCCTGGAAGGGATTCTTAAAGCGGAGATGTTATGCTGTTGTACCTGGTGTCCAGGGCAGATAAGACACGGCTTAACTTAAAGGTATTGTGCGGTTCCTGCCTGATGTACTATTACCTGTGTATTGTTTTAAAGCATATTGTCGGGGTCCCGACAGTAAAAGATTTAGTCTGGAGAGCCGGGATAGGGGAGGCGGTTTTTCATCCGAATATCAGTCTGGTCCCGCTGGCCGGCGGCATCGGAATGGATTTTATCCTGAATATTCTTTGTTTTATCCCCCTGGGGCTGCTTTGCCCGGTTATAAGCAAGAGCTGTGGGCGGATGAAAAAGACGGTTCTGTTTGGGCTGTGGTTTTCGCTGGCCATTGAGATAAGCCAGATGTTTACACTGTACAGGGCAACAGACAGCAGTGACCTGATTGCAAATGTTTTGGGAACAGCCCTTGGCTGGTTCTGTTTTAAGACGGCCGCACGGCTTAAAAAGACTGGAAAACCGTACGGTGACAGCGGCTTCGTGGGAAAAGATCCTGAGCGGTTTTTCCCTGGTCTGACCTTAATGACTGCTTTTGTGTTTACTTTTATAAGTTAAGATGGAATAGAAATATGAGAAAAATATAGTAGGAAAGTAGATACCAAGTTAGGAAGTTCGTCCATGTTATAGCAGAAAAACATAGAAAAGTGGATCTGATACTTTGGTGGATACAAGCGCGGAAAATGTAAAACAACTGGAAGAAGAACTTTTAAAAGAGAACTTCGTAAACATGAAACGTGTTTAATGGATTATGCAGAAACTGTTTTTACAGGTTACTTCTTTCACTAAGAAAATCTAAACTACAGCTCTTATAGTGGAGAAGTAGGGCAAAGTGAAAAATCCACTTTGCCCTAAAGTCTATTTTTTGCACCTCGAACTGGAGAATTGTAGCAAATACCGGAGCTAATTTTATGTATTACTTATTAGATTGTGTTTTTTTGCTAATTCATAATTTAAAACTAATATTTTTATACCCCAAATTTTTCTCAAAGATAAAAGACGATTTTCTAGTATTGCTTTTGGTCCAGCTAGCCAAGCAGTATCTGCTTCCTTTATGACCAATACAAAAATAATTTCTTTAGCATAAAAATTTTCAGTCTTTATTAAATTTTCCCCTATTTCATCCGTATGGATATCATAACGATTAAAGATTGTTGCCAAATATACTTGTAAGGAATCTGTAAACTTCTCAACAATACTGCTATAATATTGTTCAAATTTTATTTCCTTTTGCGATGTTTCATACATGTTCTTTTCATTAGGACAGGTTTTTTTGCCTCTAAAAAAACAATATTTTTATTTGATCTTAATAAAATAAATTCAACAGTCTTGATTCCTTCCCCCCAATGTTTTCAATAGGTTTGAATTTTCTATTTCAAATAAATTCTTTTCATCAAAGTTTCCAAAATTCATTTCTGACTCTTTAATATTCTTCAATCTAATGACACCCCAATTTCATCTAAATATAACTGACGAAATGTTTCCATAATAGAATTATGATTCAGCAAGTCGAATTTTTCTCCGATTTCACAAGATACATCTCGTTTTTTTTCATCCTCACAGTAAAAGGAACAGTATTGTACAGAATTGTTTTTTGAACGTTTTACTTCAATATATTTGGAAAGGAAGTAGTCGTGTGTGGCAATGAATATCTGGACTCCTTCTTCTTGAAGTAATAAAAGAAGCTCCGCAAGAATAGGTATATGTTTTGGATTAATATTGGCTTCTGGTTCATCCCAAAACAATACAGATCCGTTCTCCAAGGTACCATTTTTTATTAATTGCCATAATAAAGCAATCTTTCGAAGTCCTTCTGCAACAAGATTAAACTCTAATTTTGCCTGTGTCCCCGGTTTTAAATAGAATCGTTCATTGGAAACAGTTACTTTGCCGGCACTGATTTTTTGAAGTACATTTAAATACTTTTTTCTTTCTGCTGAGTCAACTCCTCTTGATATATCTATTTTAGCTGCTGATTCTAAATTCCATGCATTAGATAAAATTTCTTTTGCAGGAATGAAAACACTTGATAGATCTGACATGTGTTTTCCCCAATCCATTTTCTCCTAATAAAATATTAATACCATCACAAAATTCAATAGTCATATTTTCAAATACAGTAAAATTATCTAAATTAATTCTTCTAATCGGCATATTCCATCTCTCCATTCTAATTGTTACAGATGCACCTTTCTGCGACTTTTATCATCATAGTAACATATTGTATATACTTGTTCAATGTACTTACTGCAACGCTAACTATGCTATATTACATAGTATCGTTATATTCTACTAATCTTAATCACTTCATGCAAAACTCTTAAAGTTTTTAAGGCTGATACACTTTCTACAAGATAACATCGTTATAAATCTATGGGTGTATAAACTTTCTAAAATACAGAGGGAACCTGTTTAAAGTGACGCCCCTTTACTTTATGAGTTCTCTATATTCTGGGAACAGATAATGGAGATGTTGGTATTCGTCTCTTCTGATTCCGGGAGTTTCCCTTTCTGCAGATAGTCCCGCAGGTAGATCATAGGCAGATAGCCCTGTCTGAAAATATCCTGGGAAATTGTAAAATCAATACTTCCATTTTGTAGAAGCCGTTTTGTGCTCTCTGATATATCATGGCAGATGATCTTAAGAGAATCCTTCATGCCCAGTGTGTTTACGGCCTCGGTACATCCGGCCACACTGCGGTTGGCCATATATATACCGCAGATACCGGAGGTCTGTTCAAGAGCCTCCGTAACTTTCCGGAAGGTTGTCTGATAGTCATTGTATGTCTCAATGACCTGTATCTGGTCTTTTCTAAAACCGATTTCTTCCATCCTGTCCAGAAAACCTTCCAGGCGGGTCCGGTGACCGTCAAATTCCAGGTTTCCCACAGCGGCCAGGATGCTGCCTGAAACGGGGATACACTTGCTCAGAAGCTCAGCGGCAATGCGCCCGCTCTTATGATAGTCCTGTCCGATGAAACAGAGCCGCCGGCTTTCCGGAAGATCCGAATTCAATGTGATGACGGGGATATTGTTGTCGTTCAGCGCAGAGACGTGAGTTTCAATGGAAGGATTGTTGAGGGCGCACAGGGCGATCCCCTGGACTTCTTCATCCAGCAATTCATCCAGCAGTTCGATTACCTCGCCGGGAATATCTGTCTTGCATTCTTTCAGAATAATCTCTACGTGAAAATCCTCCAGCTCAGACCGGGCCGCATCGATGCCCCGTAAAATTTCAGTTTTAAAATGGCCTGTCCAGTTGGGCAGGAGTACTCCCAGTTTTATATGAGAATAGGAAACTTCGGACAGCTTGGTCTGGTATGCCTGCCTCGGTGACAGGTAGCCTGTTTCCCGGATCGCTTTCATGACCCTGTCATGGACGTCTGGTCTGACATGGGAACGGTTGTTTAATACCCGGTCTACGGTGCCCCTGGAAACTCCGGCCAGCTCCGCGACCATCTGTATCGTAGGTTTCTTTTTCATTGGAATGCCTTCTTTCTCTGCTTTCTTGTGTGCATTTGCATTCTATCATATCAGGAAACATGCTGCAATGCTTTGGGTTGGTCATTTTTCACAAAGGACCAGGTGCAGAAGCCTGATAAACACGTAATATGCAAAAGCACATATAACGTATAATGCACAAAAATACAGAAAACCAATTGATTGCATTGACTTTGCTGCTGGGTGGACCTATAATTATAAGTGCAAAAGCACATGAATGATACAAAAACACAATTAAATCAAAATCATCAGAAAGTGAGGTTCATCAAATGAAAGTAGGAATCATTGGAGCAGGGAGAATCGGAAAGGTACATGCAAAAAATATCTCTATGTTTGTGCCGGAGGTTGAGATCAAGACAGTTGCGGATCCGTTTATGAACGCAGAAACAGAAAGCTATCTAAAAAACTTAGGAGTCCGGGAAGTGACAAAAGAAGCCCAGGATATTTTAAATGACAAGGAAATCGAGGCTGTTCTGATATGTTCTTCCACAGACACTCACTCAAAATACATCATAGAGTCCGCCAGGGCAGGGAAACATATCTTCTGCGAAAAACCGGTTGACTACGATTTAGATAAGGTTCATGAGGCTGTCAAGGCGGCTTGTGATGCCGGAGTAAAGCTTCAGATCGGATTTTGCCGCAGGTTTGACCACAACCACAGGGGAGTGTACGACGTGGTGAAATCCGGCAGGATCGGGGATGTACATATGATCAAGATCAGCTCCAGGGATCCGGAGCCGCCGGCCATTGACTATGTAAAAGTATCCGGAGGAATTTTTTACGATATGATGATTCACGATTTTGACATGGCAAGATTCCTGGCCGGCTCAGAGGTAACAGAAGTCCATGCGGCAGGTTCTGTGCTTGTTGACCCGGAGATCGGGAAAGCGGGGGATGTGGATACTGCCGTGGGTACCTTAAAGGTTGAAAAAGGAGGCATCGCAGTCATAGACAACA
>OAWS01000742.1_pt1 | contig 22968 bp, 15 predicted proteins | sample 1517141 | NCBI WGS metagenome assembly OAWS01 (sample SAMEA2580173, study PRJEB22360) | human gut metagenome | biome: human gut; feature: human-associated habitat; material: faeces | place: Denmark | collected 2008/2010
GAGATTATTATGGACTATTCCATCCATGATGCCATCGAAGCCGGATTTAACAAGATAATCTTCGTTGTCCGCTGAAGGCAGTGAGCATTGTGGTCAGACCGTGCGTCCAGCTAAGGGTATATAGTCCGGTGGGTGGAAGCCCCATCAAATAAGCTGCTAACCACAGCATTTGAAGCGAGTCTTGAGTCTGTCGCGGTAACGTTGCAGGCTAAGCGTAGACAGCAAGATAACAGGGATAGCTATTGAGCACCGAAATCCTAAAGTCACCAGAGGGTCGACATCGTGGTCTGGATGGAAGACAACGTGTGTAAACAGAAAGTATGCCTGACAACCAGAAGAAGGATGGTAAAAGAAATGCAGGTAGTCGGAGGTCCGAATAGTACCAAGGAAGGTATGAACAAAAATAAATACCAGAGGGAAGTCGAGAGAGAACTGTTCCTCACAGTTCTGACCTGCGAAACCATATCAAAGAGGAATAGGGGAGAAGTCTGGAAGAAAACATAAACGCTCTTATAGAACGTCTAAAGAAAAAGTCCTATAAGCCGAAACCAGCAAGGCTGGTGGAAATGCAGAGAAGTAAATCTTCTGTTAGTGAAGATGAGAACATGCAGATTAAAAGAGATGATTGCAAAATTTTTCAGGAAGTTCACGTTACCTATGTTCTTAATGAAGGGTGAGGAATGTTAATGTCGCTATGGTATGTAATGCAGGTGCGGGCAGGTACTGAAGAAAATGCCCGATGCCAGTGTCTGCGGTTAATCAGCAGTAATATATTGGAACACTGCTTTGTTCCATACTATCAGCAGAAGAAGCGGTTTCAGGGTGAGTGGCATATTCAGGAAACAGTACTTTTTCCGGGATATGTGTTTTTGGTTACTTCTGATTTGAAACAGCTTATGGATAGTCTCAGAAAAGTAACAGGAATGATCAGATTATTGAGGACAGGGGAACAAATTGTTCCGTTATCAGGAGAGGAAGTGGATTTGCTTCTGAAACTGGGAAGAGAAGAACAATTGGTACGCATGTCTACAGGAGTTATTGAGAATGCTTATGTCAAAGTATTTGATGGACCATTAAAGGGTATGGAAGATTGTATAAAGAAGATTGACAGGCATAAGCGAAAAGCCCATATTGCTATAGAAATGTTTGGAAGGAGCATGGATGTAGAGATTGGATTGGAGATTATTTCTAAGATTAAATGAGACAGTCCGGTGATTTGGAATGAAATATGGCAATTTGACAGAAATTTCGCGAAAAATGTTGAATAATATTGGAAAATTGATATAATATAGTACATGGATAAAAGCGGAGGGCTTAAATCGTCGCAGTGTCGCGTTTAAGAAGAGAAGTGGACATAGTACTATTATATTTATTCACTTGTGACATAGTGGAATGGTACTTTGTACACTTTTTTTGTTGAAAAAGTCGAACATAAATCATTGACAAAATTGGGTAACTGGTATATTATTAAGTAATTTGCAAATGTGCATAAAAATATGCACATTTGCATATTGTGTAGGGAGTGGTACAAGACAGAAAGGGAGCAATGGATATAGCAGAAAGGGAGCAATGGATATGACAGAAAGGAGCATATACAGTTTATATGAGAGAGATAAAAGAGGAAAACTGACGATCAGGGCATTGATAGATGTTTTAGACAAAGCGGTTGCTGAGAATGCACCGGTTATTTTTATGTGCCGAAAAGCATACTGGCTATACCGGAGTTTACGTAGCTGTCTTCGGGATTGGGATAAGAAATATGGCAGTCTGGTGGTTTTGAGCAATCGTTTTGTCATTAAGGAATCCATAAGTACTTTAGATGATCAATATCATACTGTTTATGTATTTGATGATACTGTGAATACAGGACGCTCTCTTTATCAGATATATGAATTCATCATGAGAATGAATCCGAATCTTGAGATTAAGATGGTTGTAGCATGTGCACCGGAATCCAAGCTGGAATTAAAGAATAAACTTATGATGCAGGAGGATGATTCTGCTTTAGTAGAAAGATTTTTTGAATCATTGACAATTTGCTATTATGTTGGTATTGATGAAATAGGATGGATTTCGTCACAGGAAATTTTTATGTATCAGCAGGAGATGATACCATATGTGATAGAGCTTCCGTTTATCAGACCTGCTATTGAAGAAAATAGGGAAGAAACAACAGGTAATCCATATATTATCAGTTTTCAGCGAGAGATTTTCAGAGGATTGTGTGCTGCTGGAGGAACTCAATGGAAATATGTGGATAACTCGTATTTATGGCCGGATCGCCTGGATTCTGTTACAGGTGACGAAGAGATAAAGTGCGGTTTTTTCCAATATTATAATCCATACGTAGTTAAGACTTTGGGAGATTATGCACCAGAGTTGATCGTTAAATGCAGATATGAGGAAGCAGGTGATAATGTACAGATGATATTTACGCCTTTTGCAGTGATGGATTCTATAAGCTTTGAAGATGCATGGGCAATCTTTAATTGTTTGTATATGAACACTAATTATCTGAAACAGAAGAAAAAGGTATATAGACAGTTAAAAGAAAAAGAAGCTGTAGAGGAGAACGCAGTTAGTATGAAGCAGTTAGGTATAGCTGTTTTTAGAGCGAATGTGTTTTTCTTTTCTTTATATGTGTATAGTGCATTTAGGACAATGGTTTCTAAGGTTACGAATTGTCAACTAATGCTTGATCAGCAATTTATGGGTGAGAGTTTTTCGGAAGATTTTATTAAATATACAGGTAAATTAAGCGAATGGAAACCGGAAGAATTTCTTGAACGTATTCGAAATTTGAAACCAGTTACAAAGATTCTGAGACAGAATGAGTTCAGGAATATTGAATATGAACATATTAAAAATGATATTCCGGGATTACTTGCTCAGATTAGACTTGAGATTCTTAGAAAAAAGAGACAAAAAGCGGATAATATATTTACACCTATAGAAGAAATAGAGGATTATGTTTTTCATAAAACATCAGATAAGGACTTTCAGACAAGAAAGCAGATGCTTTTGAGTGTTATTCTTCAGATGACAGACCAGAGTGTGATTGGAAACAGTTTGAGAGTAGAGGATAATATTATTTATCGAGGATATCGCTATGGCGAGAATAGTGATGTTGTTTTGCCGTTTCGTAATTCATATATTCAATTTATTGTGGAAGTTTTCTATCATAATTGTGAAAAAATCTGTCAGTATGACAGTAAGAAGAGCAGACGACTTTATTTTAATCTTATCTCATATATGTTCCATGAACTGGAAAGTTGGATGGAAGATCATGGCTATTTAAATGTGTTTGTATCTGCGGAGGAACTGGAATGGGGAAGTTTATATTACAGTGATGAACGTACAGATATGGACACACTCATAAAAAATAAGAGAATGCTTATGCAGGATAACAGAGATAGACTGATGGAGAGAATTTTTCGTAAATGGATAGATGAATTTTCTGATTCATGGGGAGAAGATTTGAAGTATATTGGAATTTTGTAGCAAATAACTATATAAAAAGACTTAACGCGATTGTTAGGTCTTTTTTTATTACAAAAAATAGAGGTGGTGTTTTTAGTGAAACGTAGTATACGGTTATTTATTGCGGCGATTCAGAATTTTTATATGGAATGTACTATTAAACTGATGGATATGGGGAAAGGTTGTATTCATCCTGAGGAGTATTATGTTCCAGTGTATTTATATCCGGAATTATTTCGAAAGGCAGCGGCGTGTAATAATATGGCATGGGATGAGGAAGTATTTTTGAAGGAGATAGATTATAATAAAAATCAGAAATATTACTGCACAAATCCATTGTTAAAAAAGATTGCAGAAAGTCTTAAAGATAATGGTAGATCCGGATATAAAATAACAGAATGTTTTAATGAAACAGAATTAAAACCGGAAACAGATGTTATTATTTTGTCTGCCTGTATGTTTCGGGAAGGGGAGTACCTTATCAGAAGATGGTGTGAGATATGCGAGAGATATGCAGATAGATTGTATTTAGAAGTGAAAGAAAATGGGTTGGTAATTATATATTATCTCTTGTTTCAGACTGATGCTGATATGAAAATCAATGAATCTTATCGTCAGAATTATCGGGATCTCTGGGAAGCAGTGACAGATGAAGCAGATAGAATACGTATAGAAGAGCTATTTGTACTTCATTTTTTTGCAATAATTGAGAAATTAACAGAACAAATTGATTTGGCGGAAGAAGGTAATAAATTATCATCTGGAATCAGTATATGCAAAAATCAAATTATTAAAGGGATTCGTGACAATGTATTGAATATAACCGAGATGTGAGGAGAAAGACTATGAATGATAATGATATGATAATCACTAACGTAATTAATGAAGGAAATCAGAACAATGTTAAGATATGTATTAATGCGGATACTTATCTGGAGAAGATTTTTTCTCAGAAATGTGCATCGGATAATAGAAAAATACAGATTTATTATGAGTGGCAGAATACTAAAAACAGATATATACATCAGACTTCCATCATAGCGCATGATTTTCCTAATTATAGTGTGCATGATCAGGAACATTCCAGAACGATAATTGAATCTATAGAGATGTTATTGGGAAGATGGAGAATAGAAAGATTCGGAATTGGAAATGCATGGCTCTTGCTGAATGCGGCGTATGGTCATGATATTGGAATGGTGATTCAGCATCAGGAAGCTTTGGAACTCTGGCGGGATGACAGGGAATTTCAGAAGTATCTGGATAATATTTGTAATAATCCGGAATCTGATATGCAGGAAGCACTCCAATATTGTCGCCAGCTACATAATGTACTGCATAATAAAGAAAAATTAGATGGAATTGATGAGAGCGAAAACGTATTTCAGATATATGAACTGACAAACGACTGGCCTGTTGTTGTTAAGAAAAATGTGATGATGATTACGGCAGATTATATTAGATGCCATCATGAGGAACGTAGTAAAAAGTTTTTTGAGAATCTGTCTAAAACTATAGGTATAGAAGTCGCTGAAAACCGTCTTTATAATTTACTTGGAAAAGTAGTATATTCTCATGGTAAAGATCTGGATTATATTTTTTCGGAACTGCCTAAGGAGACGATTGGGTTTGGAACTGAAAGAATACATCCGCAGTTTATAGCGTTACTGCTTCGTATTGGAGATTTGCTGGACCTGGATAATAACCGGTTTGATAGTATGCTTCTGCAGCATTTTGGGGCATTGCCAAAAACAAGTATGAAACATTTGCAGAAACATTTATCCATCTCACATTTTCTTGTCACAGAGCGAAAGATTCAGGCAAAAGCGTATACTACTGATTATGAAGTGTGCAAAATTATGGATCAGTGGTTTCAGTATATTAGAGAGGATATCGGGAATATTACTTCTAACTGGAATCGTGTGGCACCGAAAGAAATGGAAGGATGCACATTCAATTATTGTAATCTTGAGATTTATCTGAATGGTGAAAAATACGAGAGTTTTGGAAAGGCGCGTTTCGAAGTTGATAACAAACGTTTTATGAGTGTCCTTATCGGTGATAAGCTGTATGAAGAACAATTGGTATTTCTGCGAGAATATATACAGAATGCTATGGATGCTACGAAGCTGATGTTATGGTTGAAATGGAAACAAGAAGAAAATATGCATGTTTTTACTGCTGATGAAAATGGACATGTAGATGAAACTCTTTCTAGTCTGGATTACGTTAATTTAAAAGACTATGCCATTAAAGTTGGAGTGGAGCTTGTTCAGGAAGATGAATATGCCGTTTCAGATGTAGGAAAGAAATCTTGTTCTGAAGTATTGAGGGTCCATATTATTGATTCAGGTGTAGGTATGGATGAAGAATGCCTTAAGGCTTTGGCTGTGATTGGAACCGGATGGAGCGGACGTAAGAAATACTTTGAAGAGATAGGACGTATGCCGATATGGATGCAGCCAACAGGTAGTTTTGGGATAGGTATTCAGTCTGGTTTTATGATGACAAACCGGATCAGAATTATAACAAGAGGCATGAATGAGAAACATGGATTGGATATTCAGTTGTATTCACCCAGACAGCTGGGAAAGATTAATTATGTTTTCTTATCAGATAATCGGGTTGGTACAGAACTGATATTGGATGTTGACTGGGCGGATTTCTTGAGTAAACTTCAGGAATCAGGACATTATGAGAGTATTTTAAATACAGGTAATGGAGTTTTTGATTATGATGGAATATTACGGGATATAAAAAAATGTCTCACAAGATATATTGGTGAGGTGATTCCGAATAGTTTTATTCCTGTTCGTGTGGCAATAATATCGAAAAAGTTATCCAAATCTGAATCCGGTGAAGTAGTTGATTCTTATGTGCAGCAATTTCTTGATAAGGATTCCGGGACTATATTAAGAGACACTGGTAGTAATATAGATTATATCTTAAAGAATGACATGAGTGAGGCTTGTTTCTGGATGAGAGATGAACAAGTTTTTGTTCAAATGGAAAATGATGCAGAATTGTTTTCTGATCAGATGATAAGCGATAAGTTCTGTTATAAGGGTGTTCTGGTAAGGAATAAAACTATTAAAAATAGAAAGGAAGACAATCTGATATCCAGATATATTCCGGTGAGTATGGATATTATGGGAATGAATGCCTCTGATTGTCTATTGATAAGTAGAAGTCATTTTACTGAGAAAATGAATGGCAGGTTTGAGGAACTGGCATGGAAATGCTTTAAATTATATGTGGAGATTGTAGCAAAACATATAAAGAAACTTGGACTTAAAAATCAGTTGTCTGATGTAGTGAAAAATTCCAGGAGTCCATATTTATTATTAATGGGGGTTCTTTATTTTGGGAAAAATTCGGATGTAGCGTATATTTGTGAACAAAATGTATGGGCAGACACAACATATTTTATGCAGCATTTGAAAAAAGATACAAAGAAATATAAGCTGGAGGATAGTGTCCATGTTACTTTCAATGATGTATACGAATGGTTTTCATCAGAAGATAAAATGATTGTATGGAAGGTTAACAGGACTGATCTTCAGAGTAAAGCTGAAAAAATTTTGGATATTGTTTCCATAATGAATGAAGAAGCTTCTGAAGAAGTGGAAAAAACCAGTAAATATGGGCTGAATATAAGAGAAAAAACAGAAAATTATTTAAAGAAAACTGTAAAAACGAAAGCAGATCCGAATTATATTATTACCGATCCGATTCTGGTCAATATTCTTGAAGAATTCATAGAGAAAAAGAGTGTTAATAGAGAATTGTTTAAAATTCAAAGTATTGATCAGGAAGACATGGTTCTGTCAGTGTATGATCCAGGATACAACTTGAAAAAGGAACAGAATACTGACACAGAAGAACAAAACGATTTAAGAGAAATCTTGCTTATGGCAATAAAACAAGAAAAATATTATATTGTGGTGGGTAAGGAATATGACAGAAAATTTTCAGAATTATATGTCAGGAAAGCTCCGCTTAACAATGATTTAACAGAAGAGTATCTCGAAAATCATAAAGTAATACTGTTTCCATTTAATGTAGATATTTACGGAGTGATGAAAAAATGGTTTATTAAGATTAATATTCCTGATATAGATACAGAAAATAACGGAATAGAGAGGGAGCAGAACTTTTGGGATTATGTGTTAAATAACCCGGCATGGGAGCGGGCAGTGCAGTGGACCATGAGGCATGGTGTAAATAAAAAGAGTTTTCAGCAGAGAGGTGCTATTACACAACAGTACAAAGAATTATGTAAAGAGTTTCTGAAGGCATATATAGATTGTTGCAAATGAAAGAAAAGGGTATGACTGGACAGAAACGGTTATATGAGAATATTAATCACTAAAAATAATGCAATAAGGTTGTGCATATATGAGTGAAATTTAAAGAATTAATTTGGAATCAGGGGGGAGTATGGATAAATCCGAAAAAGTAAAAGATAAACTTATATGTCTGGATCAGATATGGATAAGAGTAGAAGAATTGATGAAAAAACAACGGATTTCACAGGTGGATATGGTAAGGTTATGTCAGAGAAAAGGATATTCTATTCAGCAGCCGGAAATTTCAAAATTAAAAAGCGGAAAATGTAAAATCACATTATATCAGTTGATGGCATTTGCAGATGTCCTGGAGGTTGGTACGGATTATCTGATCAATGGATCAGTGAATGAAAATACAGTAGTGTTTCCGTTAAATAACAGATTTATTACAAATGCAGATGATGAAGAGTTTAAAGGCATATTAGGAGAATATTATACGCTTTTTCATAGTACAGGTGAAATGGAGGATAAATGGCTTAAGGGGAAACTGTCGTTGAACAGATCTTCAGAGGGAATATGCCGTGCTGAGTTCATATTATGGACGGGTGAGAAAAATCATACAGAACAGAATGTTGCAAAGAAATATCAGGGACAGGTTATTATTTCCAAAAAGCAAAAATCCATGTATTGTATTCTGATTAATAATATGATAAGTGAAATGTGTTTTATAGCATTCCGGTTCAGGCCTTTCCAGACGATAGATATGGCATGCAGAATAGGGCTTGTTCTTACTTTTTCATCAGGAGAAGACAGAACACCTGTTGTTCATAAGATGTTTTTGTCACGTAAGAAGATTGATAAAGAAATGCATAATGCGATTGCGCCAACTTTACAATTTACAAATAAGGACACTTTGATTTCGAGAAAAAAGCTCCAAAATCTGAGATGTACTTACCCGGAATGGCAGGATGAAATTGACAAAATTCTACAACAACAGCCAGAAGAATATTATATGTTATATGAAAGTATGCAGGGAATATTAAAACTGAATATGAAAGAGAAGCTGCGAATGAAGGGATTGATTAAGGAATGTGCAGATATGTCATATGTAGTATCTTTAACAAAAGAAGATGATGATGGAGCCTTTATGATACAGCGGGAGGAAAATTAGCTGGTATAGTTCGAAGAAATGTGTGAGGGTAAGAAAAGATGAGCTTGGAGCGTATAGGAAGAAAAAAAGCGGATAATGGAACATATAGAGATATATTTTCAGCAAAAGAGATTCGTAGTTTGCTGTATTATCAAAATGCCGGAAAGAATATTGTGTTATCGGATAACGAGAAGCATTTAGAAAAATTCTACGCTATAGAAAATGCCTATGAAGTAATTAATATGTTGATGTTTGATGACATTGGCAGTGAGCAGGTTCGATTATCAGCAGAAGGAAGATGGATGGATCCGGACATTCTGAATAATATGAATGAGCTTTTGGATGTATATTGTAATTTATATTCAGCAATCTGCAAGTATACATATCTGATTAAAAAAAGAACGGCATATACGTATCGGGATGACAGACGTTACACATATCTTCACATGAAGACCCATAAGTTTAATGAATCATTTCTGTCGGCAACATTGAACGAGAAGAAACAGGTGAATTTATTTCAGGAAAAAGAGGATCTGACATTTTTTGAGTTTAAGGTTGATCAAAGTATAGAGTATCTGGATATAAATGAGGTATTAGGAGAAATGAGTAAGTATCCAGATGAAAGAGAAATTCTTTTTCCGCCATTTATGAATCTTGAATTAAAAAGAATGGAATTGACACCGGATGAAAGAATAATGCGGGGAATCAGGAATAAGCCGCCTTATGGAAAATATCTGGTTGTATTTAAGGATTCAAAGATATCTCCCACTGTATTGACTGAAAAAATAAGAGATGAGCTGACAGAACTTAGAAAAATGATTTTAGACCCTTCTTCAATTGAGAATGCGAAAGCTGTCTGGGAACAGGTCAGAAGGAATAATTATAATGTGAAAAATATTGATAATATTAAGTATTATCTTGAATGGAAAAAGAATCTTCAGTTGTATATAAGAAAATGTTATTCTGTTATCAAGTGGGAGATTATGAGCTTTAAAGGTCGGGAGTGTATGTTTAGAAATGAACTGAAGGACCAGATTAGTAATGCAAATAAAAAACGAGAAATGTACGAAAACAGAGTACAGTGGATTTTTGGGACAGAGATATTTTTTGGAGTTTTAGCAGGAATATTTCTGGCATTTAATGCGATAGAGTATCATCCTGAACGGTTTAAAATAATGGCCATATGTGCACTTGGTATAGTTGCGTTTCAGGCAGGGATATCAAAGGTCTTTTCATTGACAGATAAATTGCATCAGAGAACAAGTATATTTTTGCAATATGATGAACTGAGAATGAAATGGGAATTTGAAAAAGTAAAGGATCCAGAGAGACTAAATGAGTATATTCAAAGAATGCTGGATATTTCGATTTTAGATAATGAACTCTGCAAACAGTATACAGAAAACAGGATTAACAATATGCATAAATGGGAAAAAAACATGGAAGAAAAATCTGAATGGAAGAAATGATTATTGTGGAGTTCTTTTAGTCAGATAGTTGGAAAATCAGTAATCCAGAGTTTGGCATATTATTAGGTGTAGAAGGGAAATGTGATAGCGTGGTAACGAAAAAAGAACTTGATATGTTAAGATTTTATGGTGGAGATATACGAAAAAGAACAGAAGAGGGAAAGCTTTTGATAATAAATAGTTCTGAGAATTCTAAAGACCCGAAAGATTTATTGTGGAGAGATAAAGATGCGTACCGTACATTGAATGCGTTACTCTTTGATGGTTATGAAAATGAAAAGGAACGTATATTTCAGGAACATCATCAGCTAAATCCGATATTTATTGAACTACTTGAAGAAACACTTGCTATATACACAGGGATTTTTGCAGTAATGTGTCAGAATAAAGAAAAGCAGTCAGTTATTTCAACAGTAAGGAGAGTAGATCGTAAAGCTTCTTTAAGTGCATATACCAAAGGATATACAGAGTCTTTTGTTTCGTGTAGTAGGGGAGGTTTTGAATCAGATTTTTCTAAAAAGAATCAGATAATTCTTCTGGAAATTGAAACTTCAGAAAATAGTCTTTATGTAGATTATCAGCAGGCTTTGGGAGCGGAGTATGCGAAGTGGGATGAGCAGGAAGTATTGTTTCCTCCATTTCTTCCTCTGACTATGGAAGAAATGGAGTTGAGTAAACGAGAGAAATTGAGTATACATGATATGCATGGCAATTCTCCGTGTGGAAAATATTTGTTGAAGTTGAGGGAGTTTCCGGATTATAGAAAGATTATAACCTGTTCACAGGAGAAATTGCTCGAAAAATTGTTTTCCGGAAAAAAAGAAGCAGCTACATGTCTGCAGAAAATGAATAGCGGTCAATGGGATGAAGATTTCCAGGAATATATAAATTGGAAAAAGAATCTTCATGATTATTTGAAACTCTTGTATTCTGCCATGTGGTGTGGAACGGAAGAACAGAAATAATAAGATACTAAGACTTCTCATACAGTCCAGAGTTGATGGATTCCTACAAGGACAATCTTGATACAAGGTGCTCTTCTGGTGAGATATGCAGGGAATATCATCGATTCCAACTGCGCGTTATGCGTATGCTGTCTTCGCTTGCGGAAAGAGGCATCGTTGATTTTTCGAGCACTAAATCTCATCCGCTCAAGTACATTGTATCCAACGAGACAAACAACCTTGTTGAAATGATACTTGACAGTTACCCTGTCAGTCCTGCAACAAAAAACGATCTCCGGGCTCCCACCAGACATTTTTTGTGGTACGCTGAACAGATCGGGATAAAGCCACAATTCATTGATGATACTATAGTCATGTCATTTCTGATTGACGAAGTACCGGCTTCGAACGGAGACAGTACCGGACGTACGTTAAGGTGTGTAAAGTACGCCACGGAATACCTTCGGGCTCATGGGAATGATTGCCTGCACCGTGATTATACTCTTCTGAAGCTGAAAAATGATCACCGGCGTATTATCCCGGCCTATTCTGAAGAAGAGATTTCGGGAATAGCCCAGGCAGCTGATACAGATAGCACCATTGGAAAGAGGGATCTTGCGATCATACTTGTTGCATACTGCACAGGGCTTCGCGGAATCGACATCATAGGCATTAAGTTATCAGATATAGACTGGCACAATCACAAAGTGTCAGTAGTGCAGTCAAAAACTCATACGCCAATCGTATCTGAACTAAACGGTGCCACCTTGAACGCCCTTGCTGATTATATCCTCGACTGGCGTCCTAAATGCGATATTCCTGAGGTTTTCGTAACAGTAAAGGCTCCGTATTCCGTATCGAAGACTGTCAAAGGGATTTGGCAGAAAGACTCTAGGGTCAGACCTCAATGTGGTCAATTTACCGTCAACTTAAGGAAAATCGTCAGATTTTATTCTGATTATATACTATGGTTTACCGCAAAAATGCAGGATTAATCCTCAACCAGTTAGAAAATTCACCAAAAAGGCGCACTTAAATAAAGCTTAAATGTGACAGTGTTTTTATTTACAAGGCAGCTTTCTTATTTCTAAAATGTGAACGTCCTTTTGACTTTAATTTTTTTCTTGGAAATGATCTACCGGGAAGGAGCTGTGAACGGCACCGGACAGCTTCTCAATAACTGAGAGTTCAGACAGATCACAGAGGATCTTTGGAAAGATGATCTTGATCCGTCCGATGATAAATGCGCGATTAGCCTGATAATATCAAAAAGGTTACATAATTTGGAAGAATGCAACATCGGATGCTTGGTTGCTGTTCAGAGGTATGCATAAGTCATTGTAAAAAATGACGAATTTTATTTTTTTATTTTGTGGATAATCATTTTCAGCAGGAAAAACTGTGTTTATAGTTTTTTCTGCTGCTCTTTTTATGAACAGTTATACACCGGGTTCTGGTTTTAAGTCCTCTTTTTTTGAAGTCTCAAGATTGATTTAGGTGTCAAAAGCACCTATCTACCATAATCCTCACTATTGTTGTATAATTAGGACATATCAATAGTGAGGTGTACCGATATGTCCTTTAAAACAAACGAGTATCAACAGATCACTCTGAATGATAGTTTTATAAATCTTTCTCCAAGAACGCAGAAGATAATCATGAATTCCTGGTGTAAAGATTTTGCTGATATTGTGTTCCCGGCTATCAATGAAGAACGCTTTGCTGTTCTTTATAGCAACAACAATGCTTCTCGGCCAAATACACCGATCAATTTCATCATTGGAAGCCTTATGCTGAAAGAAAACAACGGGCTTACTGACGATGAACTGGTCGAATCCATCTGCTGTGATGTGCGCTACCAGTATGCTCTGCATACGACACATCTTGCTGAACAGCCAGTCAGTGACCGGACATTCAGCCGTTTCAGAGAAAGGCTTTATAACTACGAAATGGAGACTGGCACAAACCTTCTTGAGGAAGAAATGCTGCATCTCGCAGATATCTATGCAAGATACATGAATCTCCATTCAAACGTAAAACGTATGGATAGTCTGATGATTGCTTCCAGATGCAAGCGTATGTCACGTCTGGAAATCATCTATCAGACCACTGCAAATGCTGTTTGTCTAATTCACCGACTCGGGCATGACGAACTGATCAATTTCGGGCTTCGCCATTATCTTGATGCTGATGACCACAATCAGATGATCTATTACTGTAAAACAGAAGATGTGTCACCACGCCTGGAAAAAGTCCTTCGGGAAGCACAGGCAGTAAAAGACCTCATGTCTGATGAACTCTGGTATAGTTTTTCAGAACACCAGCTTCTGCTCCGGGTTCTCAGAGAACAGGGCACGGTTGATGAGGAAGGGAATCTTCATGCCTGTGACAAGAAGGAAATCCGTTCCTCGAGTCTGCAGAATCCATCCGATCCTGATGCGACCTATCGGAGCAAAGCAGGGAAGTCCCACAAAGGCTATATCGGTAATGTAGTAGAAACCGTCGGAGAAGCCGGAGACAGCCTTATTACCAGAGTCAGTTTTGAAGAGAACATTCACAGCGACAGTGCTTTTTGCAAAGAGTATCTGGAAAACAGACCAGATAACGCAGAGCCGGAGATCATGATCACCGACGGAGCATATGGAAGCCAGGAAAACCAGAGGCTTGCAGAGCGTAAAAACACTGAGCTGATAACAACCGCACTTACCGGAAAACCAGTTGATAAGTTCTATGCCGAATTTCAATTTTCAGAAGATGGAACAAAGATGCTGATCTGTCCAATGGGGTATGTTCCACTCAAAACAACGTATTATCCTAAAACAGGCATGTGCCGTGCGCTTTTTCCAAAAGACTGCTGTGAGGACTGTCCACACAAAAACGATTGCAAAAGCAAGCCACAGAAAAAGAACTATGCGGTTCACGCCTCAGCCAGCATGGTATCCAGAGCACGATATTCGGAAAAGTTATCCACTGCAAAGTACATCGAACTGACTCGGTTGTGTAATGCAATAGAGGGGATTCCTTCTGTACTGCGTAGAAAATACCACATTGATGAAATACCAGTGTTTGGGAAACTGCGTTCAAGACAGTTCATCCTGTTTAAAATTGGGGCATATAATTTTGGTAAACTTTTTCGACACAATCGCCGTTTACGGGTGGAGTCTGCGCAAAATTTGGTAATGGCCTGAAAATGAGGCAGGGTGAGAGTCGGAATTGAGGGTTCTGACTCCCACAATCACCAGTCATGTTTAAAAATTCTAGCTTTTTGCTGATGCATGATTCAGAACATGACTTTTGACACTCAAACCATTTATACTTGAAAAATTATATTTCCATGAGAATAATTATAAAGGCTGCTACGCACCGCTGAAGCGGCAAGGACTTGACAAATATTCTCATAGAAATGGACATTTAATCAAGCACAAATACGGCGATTTCCGATTATCGGAATTCTGATTTCCTATTTTCCGGATTCACGGTTTCTAAGTATGGTTCTTCCGCAAAAGGCCGTATTACATTAACTAATAAGGAGAATATTACCCATATGAACAATATATTAGAAACAAATTTACATTTAACTCACTCTCCTATCTCTATCAAAGATTTTAACCGTATAAAGAAATCACCTGTACTCAATACTGAACTCTGGCGTGAGAAAGAAAGCCTCGACAATGCTTCTCTCTATATCATAGGCAAACGAGAAGCTCCGGTTTTTGTTCCACGAAGGGAAATATCAGATGAACATTGCTTAATCCTTGATGTTGAGGTGGGTAAAGCATCCTTCCGTATTTTCATCCCCGCATTAACAAATCCAAAATACTCTTTGAACGGTTTTGCAGGAATAAAAACGGAACCAGAGGGATTGGAGAAAGCTCAGAAAGTATGGCTATTTGCTTTTAATGATAAGGGTGAAGCTGTTCCCAATATTGGATTTACCTTTGATGAACTGATTTATTACGCTAGTAATGATTTGTTCCACATTGAGATACAGGGTGATTTTACCTCGGCTATTACCTATGATGTTCTTTATGTAGGAGAAACAGTTAGGGAGAAGTTGACACAAAGGTTTAAGGCACATCATGCCCTACAGGATATGCTTATAGAAGAGAAAGTAATATCACCTAGCTTTGACAAAAGTGAAGAACTTATATTGATGCCGTTCACTATCGATTCCTATATGTGTACGATGCTCACGGGATTCAGTACGGAGAATGACTGGATGAAAGGACTCATCGGGGATTTTGATGTAACACCTAGCCAGATAAGCCTTGATGCAGAAAAGTCTCTTATTCATAGCATGAATCCAAAGTATAACCGTATACGATTTAAGAACTATCCTTTTTCAAAGGATGGTCTGTATAAATCCGATGCCAGTGTCTTTTGCTACTCAATCGCAGAGAACATGATTTTGAAGTATGACGCAGGGAACATAATAGGCTATCCTGAAACGGCATTTGCTTCATCCATTGTGGGAGATAAAGACGGGTACACTAAAGTCTTCGTTCCAGGTGAGAACAAAACTGAACGGTACGCGAAAAAATGGTATGCTGAACATGAGAGGCGAATGATTGAAGAAGGTTATGCATTCACAAGTTCGGATAGTCATCATTCTGATGGGTGTATATGACGTTCGCATAAGGCTCTTTCGCAAATTTGCGTTTTTTCTGAAAATCAAATTCAAATTTCTTGATAAATATTGGATATCTGTTTCTGATATTTTGTAAAATACAGTCTTTTGCGGAAGAACTCTAAGTACAAGAATATTCAAAAAGTCTTTTGTAACAGTAACAGGATAGGAGAAAAACATAATGGTCAAGATATTTGCTTTGCCTGCGAATGAAGGAGATTTTATTTGGGTTGCATATGGTGAAAATGAAGTATATAGTCACATCTTAATTGATGGTGGAACTGATGAATGTGGGGAGGAATTTGCATCAATTATTAGTATTATTGATGAACGTAAAGAAAAAATAGAAGCACTTGTGCTAACTCACGTTGATTATGATCATATACAAGGAGCGCTAGAGGGCATTTGTAGAATTTCAAATGATATATTGGATAGAACAGTGAAACGAATTTATTTTAATACATACCAAGGTATACATAGGAATCTGAAAGGGACAGGCGAAATTTTGGAAAGCTCTGTTTGCATAGAAGATCAGATTCGTGTAAACCAGAATTATAAAGAATATGGTGTAAAGGATGGAATTAAATTTGGGGAGTTATTATCAGAGAAAGGATTGAAAGATCGTTTGGTTGATTATGTTGTATATGGACAACAAGCTGTTTTACCTAATGGCGCGACAATGCGATTTATTAGTCCTGGAGAAAAAGAATTAATTAAGTTTGCAAATGAATGGGAAAAGTATGAAAGAGAAAACGAGTATGTTCAATATGCAAGTAATCTTGAGATGGTGAAAAAGAATTTAGCTGATTTAATGCAAGAAAAATTGTTGAGTGATTCATCTCCCAATAATGCTTCTTCTATAGCCTTTATTTTTGAATATCATAGTATAAAACTGGCTTTTTTAGGAGATGCAAAACCATCAGTCTGTTTGCAAGGAATTAAAAAAATCAACGACGCAGATCATTTCGAGGTCGATTTATTAAAATTGTCACATCATGGCAGCAGAAGTAACACTTCCGATTCTTTGCTAAAAACAATTAGGACGAATAATTATTTATTGAGTACAAACGGTCATCATAAGAAGGTACCCAGTAAAGTTGTGCTTTCTCATCTGCTGAAAAATGCAGGTAAAAAAGATATTAATCTGTATTGTAATTATGATTGGTATAATACAGAATATCATGAAAGATATTTTACTATTGAGGATCGTAGAGCGTTTATAGATACAAAGAAACTATCTTTGTATCTGTTAGATGACCAAGCTCTAGAGATAAAGGATGGATGTTATATATATGGAGAATACGGAATGTTTTGAGATAATTAATCGTCTGTCGGTAAGAATTGCTAAAGACGAATCGGACCAATTGAAAGGGTCTGGAATCTTGTTTTTAAGACAAGTAGGGGAAATGGCTGTTGTTTTCACCGCTGCACATGTGATAATCGATATATTCAAAGAAGGTGAATCACAGATATGTTTATCGTTAGGTTGCATGGATAGTTTTGGAAATCCTCAAAAAATTAATGTTGAAGCAAAATTAGCTATGAATATTTCGGACTTTGTCCCTGAAGAAGGAAGCATATGTATTCATCCTGATTATATGCAAACAGATCCGTCATCTATTGCTGACATTGCCATGATTCTTATCCCATGGCAAGAGTGGATGAATACAATGGGGTATATGAAAATTAGTCAGGGAATACTTGCAGAGGAATTATATGGTTATGGCTTTCCATTATCTATGGATAAAGAGCGTGAAAAAAAAGGTGCGAATTTCCTAGATGGGAAGCGCGAATTGCAGGGGAGAATCAATGGTATTTCTCAGAATAAAACATATTCTATAGAATATAAATTTAGTGCAATAGGGAGAATGGGTTCTCGTAGTAGTGTAATGGAAGGGTATTCGGGAACCGGTTTATTTTCTTTTAGAAATAATAGCATAAACTTAATATGTATTATTTCAGAAGAATGTGGTGATAATTCCTCAGGAACATTGTTAAGGGCTACTTCTTCTGAAAAGTGCAGAGAATTACTGGAACTTACCAATTTACATTCAGAGTATCCGCGTTCTTTTGAGAGATATAAAGAATTAGCTGGTTTTACATTTCCGAGTAGCAGGAGCAAAGCTAAAAGGTTGTTTTATGACTTTTCAGAAGAACTAATGGAAGATTGTGATTTATTACCCGAAAATTGCGTTGAAAAATGGTACGATGAATTATCTTGTAAAAGTGATCGAAAGAAGTGTGATAAATTTTGGACTGGGAAATTAGAATTAATGGCGATACTTTACGGCTCGGGGTTTGTTTCTGGTGCTAATGTAACTAAGCCAGTGATAAATATGCCAGATCCTTATGAAAATGATCAAGTTGAAGTGGAATATATTTGTACTGAGGATGAAACAGAATCGGTTTTAGGACGCTTAATAGAAGCTGAATACTTTGCAAAGCGAGGAAAACTAAAAAATGGAACATTATTTGTTCTAAATAGTAATAATGGACGTTTTTTTCTATATCCAAGACATGAATGCCGTGCAATTGTGAGAGATATTACTGCATGTGCGGAATGTTCTAATAGGGCACTAAAGAATAAATTAGGACAGTTTTTACCTGAAAATAGCAAAGAGTCGGAAAACTTTGATATTATTGATGGTGCAGCTATACATTGCAATTTGGCTGCTATAAGTGTTGATCGTATGCTGGATTTGATGAGTAGAAATAAAATTGATAAATGCTTGTTACAAGAAAATATGGCGGGGGTACTGAAAGAGTTATGGGAATTATAAATAGTTTAATTAACTGGGAATTACAGACTACATTGATCGATAAGTGGGGATGCAAATGCTGTTACTACACTCGTAAAATGCATGCGGATACCTCTTATCATTCGCATATATTTATTTGCGTGTTTTCTGAACTAAAAGATCTGTACCAAAACTGGAAAGAAATAAACTATTATGTGGCAGTAAAATATCAAACAAAAATAGAATCTATTATTGAAAAAAGTAATTTTTATATTTGTTTCTTTACTTCTAAAGAAATAAATCTTGAAATGAAAAATCAGATTGAGGAGGATTCTTTTTCAGCAAAGAAATATGTGTTTGAACAAAGATGTGACACTGACGAAGAATATAAACAATTGGTTGAAAGCAAAATATTTAAAATTGATATACAAGCTCCAATAAAAACACACCCAAAGCTGAAAAGCCTGACATTAAAGAATTTTCGTAAATATGAAGGGGAGAAAGTTATAGATTTTAAGGATAGAAATAGACGACCGGCGAGTTTTGTCTTAATTTATGCAAAAAATGGAATGGGAAAAACCAGTATATTTGACGGGATTGAATATGCTCTTAAGGGAGAGGTGGGACGTATAGTTGCTCTTGAGGCTAAAGAAAGAGGAAAAAGAAAGGGACCCATCTATCATCATCGAGATCATAGCCATGAAGAGGCGTATGTTGTAATAAATTTAGATAATGGTTTAGTGATAAAAAGAAAAGTTGCTAATCTACAAGAAGATGGGAATGACTGTAGATTTATTTCTGCTAGTCCAGGGAAAGATATTACTGGAGCAAAAAGTCAAAGGAAAATTTGGGACTTACTGATTCTTCCTCATGATAAAATTGATAGTTTTATTTCGGCCCAATCTCCAACTGCTCAGTTTAAAGAATGGACAGATAGTGCGGCACCTCTTAGTAATGAACGAGAAGAGTTTATTGATTTATATGACGTGTATAAAAGAAAAAAACGTGAATTATCAGATCTAGAAGAGGATAAGCAGTTGTTGGAAAAAGAATTATCACAGCTGATGAAAGACAAGCTTTCTGTGCAAAGAATTATAGATATAATATATAAATATAATTCGTTTCCAAATCAAAACAGACCTATATTATTTGATGCTCAAAATGCGGGTACTCTAGAATATGATGAATTAATTAATGAAGCACAGATTTATGAAAGAGAAATAAAAAATATTGAACTAAAAAAACTTTCAGAAAAAATTAGTGCTGCTGAAAATATTCAGCTTATAGGTATAACATATTTTTATCAACAATTGGATGCGATTCAACAGGTTGAATCTTATTTAAGGGAGTGCGAAACAAAACTCAAAAGAAAAAGAGAATTAGGTAGGATTATTCAATCACTCAAAAAACTTCAATCAGAAATTACCGCTGTAAAAGAAAAACTGGAATTGTTGGAACTAATTGATTCATATGGTTACGATAAAGTAGAAAAGCAGCTATATATTTATCTAGAGCTGGATAATCAGGAGAATAGTTTTAATAAAAATCTCAAGGCCATTTCGCACCAGTATGACGAAAATCTGAGTAGGTATCAAAAGGTTAGTGAGCAACTAAATCAAATAGTGGACAGCTTGGATGAAAAGAAAATGCAAGAAATTGATACAAACGCAGAAAAAATGGATTTTGTCAGAAGTCAGCTAAAAGATTTGGAGAACAATCTGGCAAAAATAAAGAAACAAATAGAACAGTATAAAAGAATTCTATTAGAAAGAAGAGAAAAATTTAACCAGATTGAGAACATAGTTCTATCTGAGAATATAGAACAAATCGATATGGGTAGCAAAAATTTTCTTGACGTAGAATTGTTAGCTGGATTTGAACTGAAACAAGATTTATGCAAAATAAAAGAAATTTATGAAAATCAAATTCAAAAAATTGACATATACAGAAAAAAGGCATATAAGGCTAATCAAAGTAAAGAGACTGTTCAGGATATTTGTAATAAAGCAAAACAATATTTACAGTCTCATAAAGAAGAAAAAGATTGCCCGCTATGTCATACAAAGTTTAAAAATTGGGAAGCATTGGTCTCTGCTATTGATAATTATAATTTTGATAATACGGAGAAATTGAATGAAGATTTTTATAATGCTCAAGTGGAAGCAACAAAAATATTAGGTGAATATGAAAGGTTATTGCATATATTTGAAGAAAGGAAAAGTGGGAAGAAAGAAGTAGTAAAACAAGATATATTGAAAATTGAGAATGATTTACGAAACTGTTATTTACTACAAGAGGATTTTAGCAAACAAAAAAACAAATTAGAAGAAGAAATGAGTGATTTGCGTATCTGGTTTGTTCAACACGAAATCAATTTAGATATCTATTCTTTAGCTACAGTAAAAGAATGGGAGAAATTGCAGGAGGAAAAAAGAAAGAATTATATAGAGTTACGAGATAGTTTACAGAGCCAGAAAGAAATATTATCTGATTCGATAAAAACTATAAAAGAAAGCATAAAAAGCGTTATGAAAAGAAAAGAAAGTTTTCTGGAAGATCCACAAATGTTCACCAGTATAATGATTCTTAAAGAAAAACCAGAAAATTATGATTTTTATAAAGAATTAGAAGCTCTTCGCTTACAAGATAAAAATTGTTTACACGAAATAGAAGAATTAGAAAATCAGATTAGAACATACAACGATGTTGCAGCAGAGAATGAGGAAAAACTCCTGGCAGATAAAGATAAACAATCTAAAGAATTAGAACATTTAAAAAAGGTGGTATCTATTAGTGAGTTTTTTAGTGATTTTACCAAAGAAGGAGTAGAACGAGATTTAAAAAAATGGATGCAATCTGCGGATGACTATCTGAAACAAGTAGAATATTTAGTGCAAATTCAAGAAGAAAATAGTGCGAGAAACTATTTCGAGAAGTACAAAAGTGTGACAGAACAAATTGATACGAATAAAGAAATTTACGCATCTACACAAGAAGAAACTAAAGAAGCAGAAGAGGATTTTCAACTTGCAAAGGAAACTTTTGAAAAGAGTCTAAAGGATTATTTTAGTCAGAATATAATGAACGAAATATATCAGAAAATTGATCCGCATGATTTTATGAAAAATGTTGATTATCATTTGTCATTTAATGAAAAAGATGAGCCACAACTTTATATTGTAGTTAATGAACAGATTGGAGATGAGACAGATTCGTATCGTCCAGAATGGTATTTTAGTACAGCTCAATTAAATACTGTAGCGTTTAGCTCATTCTTTGGGAGAGCATTAACAGCAAACAATCTTACTTTTAGAACAATATTTATTGATGATCCTATTAGTCATTTTGATGATATGAATATGTTGGGGTTTTCTGATATGATTCGAAGTATTATAGAAAGTACGGATTGCCAGATAATTATGTCCACACATGATAGAAAAATTTATAATATTCTGAGACGTAAATTGGACGATCAATACTATAGTTCTTGCTTTATTGACTTGGTAGAAAATATTAAATAGAAAAAGCATTGGCATACGGAATCATATCGAAAAGGAAACATTATCTGCACACAGAGGTAGAAGAATAATGGAAACGAAATTGGAGAGAATATCACAGCTATCCAAAGAAAATCCAAACATGGTATTTACATCTATTGGACACCTGATCAATAAAGAAATGTTGAAAAAGTGTCATGAAACGATGCAGAAGGATAAGGCGACAGGAATAGATGGGATAACAAAAGAAGAATACGGGAAACACCTGGAAGAAAATCTGGAGAAACTTGTAGAAAGACTTAAGAATCGTTCCTATAAACCGAAACCTGCCAGAAGGGTCGAAATACCCAAACCAAATGGGAAAACCCGTCCACTGAGTATATATTGTTACGAAGATAAACTAGAGCGTGTTTGAAAATTAAAAATTGCACAAAACATATGTTTTTATGCCCTTTTTCATGATAAAATAAAGAAAAAGGGGTGTTTATTATGTTGCGGCGATATGAATTGACTGATGATGAATGGAATCGTATTGTTGATTTACTCCCTCCTGAAAATACGGGGAAGCAGGGTCGTCCACGCAAAAATAACCGTACTATCCTTAATCCTTAACTTCCTGAAAAAGTAACACTCAAAAAATGGCAGATTGTAAAAAACCTTGAAAAATAGGGATTTTTTGGCAGAAAATCTTGAAAAAACCTTAACTTCCAAAAATGAATTGAATATTCTTGTGCGGTAACACCGCAAGTCCGGCAGACGGGAAACCGTCTGTCC
>OAWS01000759.1_pt1 | contig 22666 bp, 38 predicted proteins | sample 1517141 | NCBI WGS metagenome assembly OAWS01 (sample SAMEA2580173, study PRJEB22360) | human gut metagenome | biome: human gut; feature: human-associated habitat; material: faeces | place: Denmark | collected 2008/2010
ACTCTTAATCAGCAGGTTCCGGGTTCGAGTCCCGGGTGGGTCACCATATGATTTATAAAATTAAAGCAACTATTAATGATAGTTGCTTTTTGTTTTTTACTACTTGATAAAATTTTATTTACCATAAAATTACCAACTAAAATTAAGAAAAACTCCTCTAAAGTTTAAAAATTAAACCTTTTTTAGTCTCCAAAAATTCTATCATCGTTAGTAAAAAAATTTAAAATTCTTGTATATTAATACTTTTAATAGTATAATGAAAATCATAAAGATTGACTTTTCTAGCATTTAATTTTAACAAGTATTGTATTTGAATTATGGTTTTGGGAGCAATATGGGGGCAACCAAAATAATTTAACTTTAACAAGTGTTGTATTTGAATTAATAGCTAACCATATGTAAATCAGCGTCGTAATTAAGGTTACGACGTTTTTTATTTATTATTATTTTTTAATCAGACGATTTGTGACATCATATTTTGACATCTTTATAATTAAAAAAATAAAAGTCGTTGCCTTAGATAAATACTTTATAGCAACGACTTTTTAATAATTATAAACTATTAAAAATTATAGGCTTTTTCAATATTGAAAGAGGTTATTTTCTGAGGATAACCTCTGTTTTAAGAAGACAGTCTGTAATACTTTGGTCGGTAGTGCAGACGATCTTTTTTATTTACATTTTATTATTTTTTATAAATTCTTCAGCTAATTTTGGATTTTTCCTTACTATTTTCATAAACTCTTTTATAAGAATATATTCATCATCATAAGCTCTTATATTTCTTCCTGGTCGTGCTGTACTAACTTCTTTTGTTGTTCCTACTGGTCTTCCAGCACCTTCACGCTTTCCACCTCTACCCATATTTACCTCCTAAATCTAATAAACCAATATGAAATAATTACTCCCATGCTTACACCATTAAGCCAATTAATAAAATCTAAGTCTTTAAACTTCAAAATAAAATTAATTAAAACTATTATGGTAAATAATATCATTGTTTTCATACTTACTACATGATAGAATAATCGTAGTGGAGCGGATAACCGCTCCTTCTACGGCTCTGCTTTATCGTTTACGCTTGCGAGGCTTTCTACGATTTTGCGGGGCTTTTTTATTTGCTTTTCTTTTTAACTATTAATGTTTCACCAATAACTATAAGATAAGTAGATACTTCAAGAAAATCTTTTACATCATTATCTATCATGTAAACACCTCCTTTCTATATTTTTATTATACTATATTTTGATTATTTTGTAAGGCAAATTTATCAATAAAAAAATAAAAAAAGCCCCTATTACCTAGATTTTTTCTAAGCAATAGGGGCTTTTAGCAATAAAAGAAAATGTTATTTAATTATAACTCTTTTATTAAATTTTATCTATAATTTTATTTACTTCTGCGATACCTTTACCATCTAGCTTATCTATTATCCCAAGATAAGCCACATTTCTAGCTACTACAGATGTGCTAGTAGTTGTAATTATTCTTTTTTGTAATTTATCTTTAAGCTTTCGCTTTTCATCATCTAATTTAGATTTAATAAAAATCTTTGCAAATTCTTTTAATATGTTCATGCTTATTCCTCTGTTAGTGCTAATTTATTAACTACTTTTTCTACAATCCAAAGACTACCATTTATGGCTACTGGTAAGAAAATAGTATCTCTAAATTTTACCCAGCCTTTTTCATTAGTGGCACTATTTTTAAGCTCTGCAGCAAAAGCTGTAGCTACTTCTTTAACTGCTGGCAATGCCGTATCTTTAATCCATTTGATAGCCATATCTTTTACTTCAGTCGTAATAAAATCTTTCATATTTTCTAAAACTTCATTTTTAATTTCATCAATAGTCATATTAATAATCTCCTTATTAAAAATAATTATGCACCGATAGTTTCAATGAAAGATGCATCTTCCGGTGTAAATCCTGCCGTAAATTCTTTTTCCACGACTTTGCCTTTTTCAAAACTCATCAAGAGCAAGTCATTAAACCAGACATTATCAATAGAACAGCGTTCTTTCTGTCCATCCACCGCATCCGGGTCATCAATCAAACCGATAAAGGTGCCGCGCGGGTCAAGCCCCTGTTTCCATGCTTCAAGATACTTATTAATATTTCTGTTCACAACGGATTTAATTGTAAAGGAAAGTTCACCGGTTAAAGATACGATTTTACTATCTTTACTGATAGAAATAAATACATCTTCACGGTCGGCGGTTACCTTTGCTTCAAACTTCTGAATTTCAAACAAAAGCTCATTGTCCCACCATACTTTTCCCCAGCTGCCGTTCCAGCGGCGGCGTCCTCTGTATTTTACAGCTTCTGCTTCTCTTCCCATTTATAACTCTCCTTTACATAGTAAAATCAATCGTCAAATCTTCCATAGCGTTAACCGGCGTAATACGGCCTGTTAAATAAACATTGGTTCCCGTATTATATTCGCGAATTTGCTGTACTGTCATTTCCGCGACATCTTCACCTTTCAATATTGCATAGTTTTTCTGTTGTTCTTCGTCAATATCCACTGTATTCTGTGCCGTAGGACTGTTATCAAGCACATTGCCTTTCAATCCACTGAAATAAACAAGAATAGCAGAAATAAATAACATTTTATGATTATAATCATTTATCACTTTGCCGACATAATCCGATTTGAACGTATCACGAATATCATCCGTTATCATGTCGATGCATTCAACAATTTTTATGGAACGGAAATCCTGACCTACGTCAGTTGTAAATGTCGTAAGACTGTTGCAGGCACGGGCAATTTTAACGCCGTCGCCGTCACCTTCATCAATGAGTAACAGTTGTCCTTTATCAATTAAGCTGTCAATATCTTCATACGTTTCTACGCTTTCAACTTCAGGCAATTGATAATATGTTGCACTTCTATCCAGACTAAGTCCCGCCAAAATGCCGGCAATACGTGCCGTGTATTCCGTCGCCGTGTAAATAGTATATGGCTTAACCGTATCGTCATTTGCTACAGTACTATCTCCTACAATAGCTTCGCCGATAATTGCCGCAGGTGTTTCAGTGGCATCTTCCACGTAATCGGGATTAGGTACCTTGCTATTTCCTGTACAAAAATTAATAATGCCCTTGTCATCAGCTTCCGTGTTGGCAAGTACAGCTTTAAATGTTTTATATTTATTATTACGCTGCGTTTTAATCCAGCTGGCCAAATCTTCCTGTTCACTGCCGGAAGCTGTCGGTGCGCAAATATAATTCCATTTAATATTGCTAATCTGTTTAAGTACGTAAGACTGATTTACTGTCGGCTCTGCTACAGTATCATCCGGAATTGTATATACTAAAATACGTAGCGGCGTACCGAGCAGACATTTTTTAATTAAATCGACATTTTTATCCGTAAGTCCTTTATCCGGAATATCTGTGATATCGGAAATTTTATAGGACTTCATAACGTCCGTTGTTTCGTTTTTCAAAATCATGGCCACAATGCCGCGGGCAGAACGGGCAATTGCTGTTGTAGATTTTGTTTTAAAAGTTATAAGTACTTTCGGCATACCGAATACTTCTTTTTCGTTAGCCATTAAAATCATCTCCTATTTTAAATTAAGTTCTAGCGTTTGCATTAAATCATACATAATAGCAGAACTTTCTTTATCGGTTAAACAGTCCGCAAAATCAAGATAAAAAACATAATGTAGTATCTCATCGACAAATCGCGTATGACTTTCAAGAATGGTAATATATCTGTCTTTGATATGAAATACAGGTCTAATTAAACCGTCTAAGGTATCAGCCGTATCATACAGAACAGACCTTTTTATTCGGCCGTACTCATCCGGAATTAGAACCAGCATTATATCAATCTGTATGAATTTATCCGTTAAAATTTCATCAACGGTTTTATGCCGCGGCATCATTTCCACATAAAAATAAGGCTCACTCGATTTTTCCACATTATCGAAATGAACCTTATAATTGAATTTAGATTTTAAAAGCGTTGTAAGTCCTTTTTTTATATCAAGTAATTTAATCATTTAAATATATCATCCATAATTATTTTGGCGTCCTCCTCGAAATTATCCCGCAGTTCCTCAACACCCTGATGAAGCATATAAGCACCTTTAGCAAATTTTATTTTACCGTTTTCATCTTTTACCCATTCGCCCCTGCGGTTTTTTACGCGGTGTCCATATTCCATATGTGCGGCATATTCCGTATTATTGTAGACTTTAATACTGCCCATATAAGGACGGGTACGCTGCCAGTTATTTTTTAAATTACCGGTATCAACGGGCGTTAAATCTTTAGTGTATTCGATAAGGTTTTCAGCGGATTTTTTCACAAATTCATTGCTCTTTTTAGGTATCTTTTTTATGGCATTATCAAGTTTAGCGATAAAATCATCAATGCCTTCAATTTCAACGCTCATCTTGCCTCATCCTTCCGTTTTACCGTTACTTCCTGATGTGATTTATACTTAAACGATTTTACGACGTTCAATAAAATTTCCTGCTCGTTGCGGGATATTTTCAAAATATCATTCGGCAGAACATCGTATTGCGGCGGAAGAAATAATTTTAAATCCGTAATAACATCTACCTGTCTGTCTGTATTTTTAGCTGTAAAAGGTTTACCGCTTTGATACAACTTGCAGGGAATATTAACATAGATTTCCTGCACTGTATAATCATCTGCTCCTTCGTCATCAACAGCATTAATTTGACGACAAACAGTAACATTATCATGATACATATATTTACTAAGCAGACTGTTTAATTGTGATGGTGTCGGCATGAACCAAACCCCGCAATCTTTCGATATAAATTCAATTTCGGCTTGATACTGTCAAAATCCAGGTCATTTAAAACACCGGAAGAAATCGCCGCCGCCACATTAAATTCAAATTTGGTATCACCGGCTTCAATGCTTTTAAGCTGCGCCGCCCCTTCCGCTGCTGTTTGCTCGTCGCCGATACGCTTATTTATCAAATCCATACAGGTGAAAGTTAAAGCACGTGGAAAATCGTGTCTGTGGCAGTAGTCAAGCACGTCATTTACAAGTTTTTCAACATAAATACCGAGTACAGCCTCGTCGATTTCCGTATCGCCGCGGATTGTTTTTACTTTGGCTATAATATCCGCCACTGCTTCAGCAGGTGTCATAATATCCCTTCTTTTATCCATTTATACCTCATTACTAGCTTTCTAATTCCAAAAACCGCCATTATATAAAATTACATTCCAGACAATCACCCAAAACACTTTTGCAAAAAAGCTTACCTTTATAGTTTTCCCATGACAAAAAAGGCTGACGACAACCTGCATGGTAAATAAAATTATTGCCAATATATGCCAGATATCCATTTAATCACCTCTTAATTTTGGGCATAAGAAAAGCACTCACATTTCTGCAAGTGCTTAAAATTTTGATATAATATTTATGGAAGGAGGTGAACTTTATGGGTAAAAATCAATGGGTAGTCCACCACGATAACAAGTGGGCTGTTAAAGGTGAAGGCAACTCACGTGTTACTAAAACTTTTAACACACAAAAAGAAGCCGCTAATCATGCACGTGAAATTGCTAAAAATCAAAAAAGCGAAGTTATAATTCAAAACAGGCACGGCAGAATTCGCTCTAAAGACAGCTATGGCAATGACCCATGTCCACCAAAAGATAGAGAACACTAATTTTTATAATTAGGTTTTAGTCTCGCCCTGTATCCTTTTGCTAATTGTATTTCATTATAATCAATTATAGCAATCGGTACAGGGTTTTCTTCATCTGTTTCAATTATTAAGCGAGTTATATCTTTTAATATTCCATTACCGACAAATTTTTTCTTCATATCTTTTACCTCTTAAAATATCATTTTTTCCCATATTTCTTTCGGTATTTGTTCTAGCGGCTTATTATTTTTTATTGCATCCTCAAGCATTTTTGTATCTTCTTTGAAATTATTAATATCTAATATCATCGGGTCATGAAATATGATACGTTCAAGAGAATTTTCACCGAATTTTTTCAAATATTCATTGCATATTTCATTAAACCGTACCATTGCTTTTTCTGTTTCTTTATCGATAATTTCACTCTTCATTGTAAATCCACCCTATGCTTTTAATATTAATCCTACGATTAAATGCAAAAATTCTATATCATCTTCTATTGTAGCATAAATTTTTTTGTAATTGTTATCGATAAACTCAATTTTTTTTATTATTTCCGTTGGTTCAAATATTGCTTGTAATCCCATACTCAATACTTCAGAGGCATCAGTATATTCCTTACCGATATACGGGCTTATAAAATTATCAGGTTTTGTTGTTTCTTTATTATCATAGTCTACGTTAGGAAATAATTTTTTTAGTTTTATTGGTTTTTCATCTTTAGTACGAGCTTTTAAAAATTCTTTAGATATTCTAAGTGCATCTTTATTAAAATATTCAACATAATGTCCTATTTCATGATAAGGCGTTGTTTTAATCATACCTGTCATATGAATTGATACGTAGCCGGTTTTATAGTCGGGAAATTTTGTAGCATAGTATTTTCCGTTAGCCATAACGGCACCATTGCTAAAAAATCCCCTATTAGTTATTAAAGTATATAACTTTTTCCCGCTATCAGTTAAATAATTTACCCAGTCTTTTGGATAATAGGAAAATGCTTCACTAAGTTGTTGTTTAGTAATTTTGTTACTTCCTTTTGCCCATTGTTCCGGTGAAAGTTCGCCGCCCATTTCACGGAAATTGCTGAATACTTCTTTTAAGGCTTTTTTATCGCCGATTTTATTTTTAATATCAAACTGTTCGCATACGTTTCGTCCGATATTGATAATATCATCTTTTGTACAACTTTTTATATCCGTATTTTTGATTAATTCTTTAAGTGTCGGTTTATTAGCGTTAACTGTCAGCTTTTTGTGTGCTTTTTCCCACTGACTGAATGACATGGATTTTTCAATATAGACTTTGTAGTAATCATCATAATTCATAGCGGCAGGGATGATAATTCGCTTGCCGTCTTTATTTTTCGCCGTTCGTTTGCCGCGACCTGTATCATAATCGGTTAGGTTGCCCGCAATCGTTGAACGGCAATGCGGATGTAGCGGCGGCATATTAGTGCCGGGCGTTGCACTGTCCACCGGATAAACCCTGCGGTCATGCGCTCTGCATACGGTCGACGTTTTTTTATCCAGCGTAGCCAGAAATATATAGTATTTCATATCGCTATCTTTTGTACTGTCCAGTGTCGCCTGATTTTGTACGTAATTCATTTCAGTGCGTACAAGGCGGGTAGCTTCATATTTGCCGACATTCATTCTTTGCTGTACGAGCTTTGCCATTTTATTAATAGATACACCGCGATGAAAGCCGTCCGTAATTTCATTTTTGATGAGTTTTGCCAGTTTATCCGTATTTTTCCAAATACGCTGACTGTAGTTTTTTCCTGACCATGAATTATTCAGCACTTTGCGAATTTTTTTATCATCAACTTCTGATACAGACGATTTTATACCGATTGTTTTGCCGATATCGAACAGATTTTTATAATAATTGTCCTTATATGCACCGGATAAAAACTTTGTCATGCCATTTTCGCTGTCCGTGCCGAGCCTGTAGAGGTTTTTTAATGTATCGCCATATAATTTATCAAGACGTGAAATACGTTTGCGCATGGCAAGCGTATTTAGTTCCAGCAGTAGTTTATTGTCAACGTTCTTATCTATGGCATCCAGATATTCTTCCAGAGACATTCGCCACTGCTTAAATTCATTACTTGTAAGCATTTTACTAGCTTCAGCATATGTTAATTTATTATCTTTAGCAAATCTACCATACAAAACAGCAATATCATCTTCTATACGCAAAAGAGCCTGCTTATAATAATTAGCAAGCTCTCTTTCAATAGTACCTTTAGACTTTTTATTCCATTCTTGTTCACGCTCTTCGGCTCGTTTTATCCAATAGCTTTCACTATCCATAATAAAACACTATCCTACTTTATGTTTAAATGCCACCATGCGGATTTGTTTTGATTCATAAACTCGTTGCCAATTTTCAGGATTTTCCAGTTCAGCAAATGTTGGACTTTCCACATGCTCGCGATGAAGATTTGTCCATTTAATTCCACGTGGATGCATAATAAACGCTTGACGAGTAATAAGATAATCTATACCAGAACCCATTAATTTTTTACGGTCAATTTCTGATTGAATAAGCCCATCCGGTGAGCCATTTCCTAAAGCAATAGCACCTTGACCAAATAAATAAGTCGTATAGACATCATTTTTAACAGGACAACCATCATCAATAACTACACGACGACCTTGATAAGTCTCAAATTCAACGCTTGTACTATCTCTTTCTGTAGAAATTAAATTCTGTTTTTTTAGATATGCTTTAGTAGCAGAATGCATTACAACTCCAGTAAGCTGGTCTTGTGCGTCCCCTAAAAGTTGCAGTGCATCGATAAATGTGCTTGCTGAAATATTAGCAAGTTTACCACTTTTAGCCGAAATATCTAATACATGGTCTTGCATATCTGTACTAGCGAATACACCTTTTAAAATACGCAATAAAATTTTCTGTCTTTGTTTTTCTAAAAAACCCGCTACTAAAGTAGCAATAGCTTTAGCAGGGTCTCCATCTGCCAATTGATTAGATAAATCTGTTGAAGCCCAAGCTTTAGCTATACGAATAGTTGTGGATACATCTTTATTAGATGTGATTTTATCAGGTTTAAGTTCATTTCCCTCAATGATAATCTCTGCTTCACCAGTTAAATCATTAAAAAATGGCATATTATGAATTGGCGCCGGTTCACTGGCTAAACGGTCAAATTCTGGATTGTTTGTTACAATGCCACTCTTATATAATGCAGATAACTCCATAGAACGATTAATCACATACGGATTAAATAACTCTGGCACTATAATATCCTGTAAAGTTGTTGTCATTAATTAATACCTCCAATATTAATACCTGCTTCCTGCGCTAAAGATTTAGCAAGTGCAGGATTTTCTTTAAATAATTTACCTTGTTCTGTTAAACTAAATGTTTCTTTCTTAAATGGATTAACTGTATTCCCTCCAGCTCCGCCAGCAGGGTCATAACTCCCACCTTTTGATTTTATTTCTTTAAATAAGAAAGGCTTAGATTGTTTCAGAGGGTTAATCTGTTCATCTAAGCCTGTAACGGAGCCATCATCTCCAACAATTAATTTAGTTTTATCAATCAAACCAGCCACGATATCCACGTCTTGAGCTGTGCCGCTGAGTTTCAACTTCACTGCGCTGTCAATACGGAGATTTTTTAAATCCGTTTCATATTTCGTTTTAGCGGATTTATTATCTTCCTGCAACTGTTTAATCGTAGCTTCAAGTTTTTCCTTATCGCCAGCCGTCTTTTTCAGCGTGTCAAGTTGTTTGTCGCGCTCTTTAATCTGCGTTTCCAGATTGGATTTTGCCGCGGCGGCTTCATCAAATTTTGTTTTTTCTACATAGCTGTCTTTTAATAAGTTCTTTAAACTTTCAGTAGCTTTTTTCTTAGCTTCACCGTCAAGATTTAACAAAGCAATATATTCTTCAATAGTCATCTTATCTTCTCCTTATCAACCTGCTGTATAAGTACCTGTAATAGAAGCTGTACTTTCATCATCTAAATGTGCAGTACCAGAAATGCTTGTACCTGTAATATTTAATTCAATTGATGTAATTTTTGCACCAGTATCACCTTTTGCTCCAGCTACTCCTTGCTCACCCTTATCTCCTTTTGGTCCTTGTTGTCCGGCATCCCCTTTTTCTCCTTTTTCACCTTTAAGAGAATTTAAAAAATCATCTTCTGTTTTATCAGAATTACCTTCTTGTGATTTCCAAAGTTCATAAGCAGATTGACCATCTTCTCCTTGTGGTCCTGGAGTCATTGCTCTATTATTAGCATCTTCAATTCCTTTTTCCATATTGTTCATCAAGGATTTTGTAATAAGTTCTCCGTCCTGCCAATCATGTTTCGTATACATAGTTTTATTCTCCCTTTCATATTTTAGAGGGTGATTTTTTATAATAGTTTTATCGGATATGATGCCTTTGGATTTACTACAAATATCTACTAATTCGCTTTCAGAACGTATAGCGTTTCTTGTCCAAGTCTGGATTATATTTTTAATATCCTTATTGTGATAGCGACAGATAGCGCGAACAAGTTCACCAAAGCCTAGGCGAAATTCCGTTTCCATAAGCCCTGCTTTAAGCTCCAAAAGCGAATATAAAAACTTCATTGCCTCGCCGCTGGTAGAGTCAAAACTCTGCTGCTCAGGGTCTATGCCCTGTCCCATAGAAAAAATAGCCTTTCGCGTTGTTTCCAAAAGCTCTTTTCTTGCTTCTACCGGTATTTCTATGGTTATAGTGGAAAGTCCACTCTGGTCGCCCGTACCTGCGCTGTCGAGGTTTATTGTCTTGTATTTTTTCAAATTGCGCAGAAACTCAATGACACCTTTTGCACCTTCTTCACGCATTCCGCCATAATTGGTAAGAACGAATAGTACCTGCTGAATATCTTCAAGGTCATTTACAAAGCCACTGTATGTTTTGTCATAGCTGTCAATTAATTTTTTTACATTATCCAAATCGCTTGTTTTCAGATTATTGTTAGCAAATGGAATAAACGGAACATTTCCCATATCATGCGTATAAATATTGGAAAAGCCATCTTCACCCGTTGCCGTGATATCATAGCAAAACATTGGATAATCGATTAAATCATTTTTTATGGAATATTCTTCGCCGTTACGACGCCGAAACACCTGGCATTGTGTATCCGTCCAATATTCATACACTGTCCAGCTGATACCTTCATCATCAATATCCGTGTAGTATCTTAAAACTGCTAAAAGCTTTTTATCCAGCTTTTTGGACCATACAGGAATAACCTGTGTTGAAGGAACAACTGCATAACAAAAGCCTTTATTATCGTCGTGCCAGTAGTGAAGCCATGCAATACCGCTATTACTAGCATTTACGCATAAATCTTTACATTTTTTAGCATAATCATCGCCCAGTGTATCTACAATTAAAGCGTTAAGTTCGCTGTTTTTTGTATCGAAAATCGGCGGATACGTAAACAGATAGCTTGCTTTCTGATTTACCAGCAGATTGTAAAAGCTGAACGGTACACGGTTATCCGCACTTCTAAGCGGATTTTTCACCTCTTCATGATGATGTTCCTTGTCTAGCAGAATATCGTTTTTAACTTTATAATACCGCTCCGCTACATCAGATTTCATAATAAAATCGCTATGTCCTGCTACATAATCCGATATCAGTTTTTTTGCCACGTTTAATTCCAACTTATCACCTCCTTACCAAAAGCTTTTCTTATTTCTGACCGGCATATCATTTATAAAAGCATAGCGGCAGGCATCAATCGCATGGTTGTTTTTATCCGGGTACGATGATATGAACTCATCATCTTTGTTACGTTCATATTCATAATTTACGAATTCTTTATAAGTATTCGGGCATTTGCGCCGGTCAATATAGATATGATTTAAACTCTGAAGCCATTTCATTCCATAATTAACGCTATCAGGTCCTTTTTTAGCACCATAAACATTAAGACCTAAATTTCTAAACGTTACAATGCTCTTTGGCTCCGCACTATCTCCCATTATCATATGATGGTCGAATTTATTTAGTATAGGCTTTAATTTTTCAGCAGCCATTTCATTAGTAAGCTTTATTTGATAAATCTCATTAAACAAATATAAATCATTATGCTTTCTATCATATGCACCTTGAATATACGCAAAAGGGTCGACAGCAAAACCAAAATCAATGCCATGCCTTATATTAGTGAACCCATTTATCATTTCTTCAGTAATAACTAATTCTTCTACATTCTCAAAAACATTACTACCTGTCCCAATAGCTTTACCAATGAATTCATGCAGATACTTGTTATAGTTCTGTTCTTTACAAGTTTCTGCTTCAATTATAAATTGCTCTCCTAACCAATCTTTTGGCACATCAAGATAACACGATGTATGGATTATTTTATCCTTTCGTAGATTAGTCGCTTCATAATTTACCCAAGCATTTTTACTCTTTGGTGGATTGTATGAATAAAAAACCCAGAATTTATCGCCACCACGTAATACAGATTGATTAAGTGTATCAATTTCGTTCATGCCGGTGAACTCATCCAATTCCTCACATTTTATTGTTACGAAAATATCGTTTCCATATTTTCTCTATATATTTCTATATAGTTCAGACTATATCTTATTAGTTAAAAACTAATCTCTCCGTTTCGAGTTCACTTGAACTCTACTCTACTTACTTCCATAAAAAAAGCGAGCCTTGCAGCTCGTTTTTATATGTGTTTTCGATAGTCGTTACACATTCTTATTTTACATTCTTATAACTTCTATAATGAACACATTTATCAATAGTAGAAGTACTCACATTATATTTTTTAGCTAAAGGTATCATACCGTATTTTTTATCATGAGATTTATATATCTTTCGTATTTCCTTAACCTCTTTTTCCGTTAATACTGAACTTCCCTGCAAATCACCCTGTACGGGTTGTTTTAATCCTAATTTATAGGCATGTTCCATTTGTTCACTACGAGTAGCCCATTCTAAATTAGTAACATTATTATTTTTTTTATTTCCATCTATATGATTTACAGTATTTTTATTTTCAGGATTTTTTATAAAAGCTAATGCCACCAATCTATTAGCTCTCATAGTTTTCCCTTTACCATTAATGAACAAATTATACCAAACATATCCGTCTGGACTAATTCTTTCTTTAAGAATTTTTTCTTTTTTTCTAGCTAAACTTTTTACTCTACCTTTATTACTAATAAAGTATCTACCATTTGTGTCTTTGATTTCTTTCCATATTTCCATAATATAAATCCTCATTTTTTATTATTTCTTACTTATACTATATATAGAAAGATATGTTTATACAATATAAAATAAGCTTTGCTCGGTATTGTCTTCAACTTAAATGCTAAGATTTTTACCGAATTAGAAGAGTTTTAGCTGATCTGAAAAGTTAAACCAGCAGTAAGCAAAATAACCTTTACGTAGTTTTACTGATTTTGTTTTCTTAGGGTCATCGCAACCACGGAAGATAATGCGTTGTCCTGTAGGTTTATAAGTAAGCCCTAATGGTGAAAGATTAATCTGCCAAAAATCTGTTACATTTAATTTATCTATTGCCCAGATGAGTTGTTCAAATACACTTTCTTTTAAATAATGACCAACTTTACGAAATACAATAGCATTGTAAGCCGAATTCTTCATCATACCGATAATAATTTCAAGACTTATCACTGATGATTTAGTACTACCACGACCGCCACGCAACCAGTAATGCGTATATTCATGATTTTTTAGCTGATGATGCAATCTGTAAAATACCGGTGCAATCAGCTCATTCAAATTCGTCTGCACCTGTTTTTACCTCCATATTCGGCACATTGTCCACGATTTCAACTTTTGCCGGATTATCACTTTCACGCGTTCTGGCGATTTCCGTTTTAAGTTTTTCAATACGAAGTCGCTGTTCATCGGTGGCAAGCGACGAACGGCAAAGTTCATCGTATTGCTTAATAAGGTTCATAAGTGTGCCCATTGCCCGTGATTGCGCAATTAAAAAAGAAGCCTGTTTTTCGTAGGCTTCTGTGTATTGATAAGCTATAGCTTCACCTTCTAAAGTTATTCTTTTTGTACAGTCATTAGCATCCTCTACGTACATTAATTTTTGTGAACGTATGATTGCTGCATATTTAAGGCAAATGTTTTCCCATAAAATATCTAATGGAGACATCATCTCAATATTACCAACAAGCTCTAATGTTTCCGCTGGCAAGTATTTTGAAAATAAACCGTGCTTTATAGCATTGGTATTTTTCTCAGGTGCTCCACCTTTATTAATTCTAGGTTGTTTTGTTTCGGTACTTTTTAGCTCAAGTCGAAAATCATCTACAGCATTATTATTACGCTTAGTTTGTACGTTTTGGGGTTTTCGAGGTTGCAACTTTTTAACTTCTTTAGTTGCAACTTTTTTGGTATTAGGTTGCAACTTTTTCCAATGACGACTAGCCCATGATTTTATTGTTGATAAATTAATATCGTACTTTTCTGCTATATCTTTATATTTCATTCCCGTACAATAATCTTCAAAAGCTAAATCTTTTATATTTTTATTTGCCAAACCACCTCACCTACCTAAATTTTGTATTAAAAAAAGCACCTATTTAGGTGCTTTGATTTTTTTTATTGATTTGAAAAAAATTTTTACATCATGTAAATTTTTCCAATCTTCTTCTAAAACGTTTGATATTTGTTCTCGACAATCATCAATATCTCTAAAATAATTTACAGCAATTTTAGTATAATTTATGGCAGTTTTTATTTTAGCATCTTCTTCATTGATATTTTTCTCATCATTTGGTATAAGTGTTTTTAGCAAATCTTCAAGAAATTTTTCACGAATGCTATCCAACTTTATTATGCATTGTTGCATTTCTGGGCTTAACCACATTCTATTATTTACAATAATATCAAATATTTCCTTGAATTTTTCTACATTTTCTTCAGAATAAAAACAACACGGAACATTTTTGCCCTCATATTCTATACTGGATTCTAACATTTTTTTTAAGTTAGATACTTGTTCATAAGATTCTATTCGTTTATCAATTATTTTTTTATAATAATCTTGCTTATAATTTTGTTTATTTAACCAAATTGCGATACCTCCTGTAATAATAGAACCCACAGCAGCACCACCAAAAGCACTGGCTAAAACTTGTAATATTGAAATTTCCATAATAAAATCACCTCAAATAAAAGATATTATAACATAGAATTATATCATCAAATATAATTCTATGTTATAATATCTTTCGTTGCCCTTCCTATACTGGTAACAGTTAGGAGGTGTCCATGTGTCAAGATTTATCATGTTTTTAGAAGCTGTCATGGCAAGTATAGTTGCCTACTATATTTGCAAAGGGTTAGACATGCTTTTTTCGATTTTATGTGGCAACTAGCCTAGCTTCAGCGTTAGCTATATAACGCAAGAAACCCCATGAAGGTGCGAGCTTCATGGGGTTTTGCTGTCCATATGACAATTTATCATGTTTTGCCTATATTTAGTATAGCATATTACATAGATTTTGCAACATGAAGGTTATTATTCTAATATAAATTATAAAAATACACATTATTATTAAAATATAAGGGTATATACCAATATTTATACAAAATTAACTTATAAAACAATAAAACCGCTGGTATTTTTACCAACGGTTTATCTTTTTTGTTTGCAATTATAATATACCATAAATCTAAAACCATTATTAACCACGATCGACCACGATTAACCATTATTGACCACACTCTTTTTATTCAATGCTTTTTCTACAACTTCCAAAGCCCTAGGATGCATAGTTTGAACTATATAATTATATGAGTAGTTAAGCATACTATATATTTCATCAAAAGACTTAAAGTTCAAATATCTTAATATGAGCAAACGTCTAAGAATTTCATCTTCTGGCTTAAAACTCAAGCTCAATATAAAATTACTTATCTCAAACTGTTTGCTTTGATACTCTTGTTTCATTGCTTCAATTTTTTCTTCTTGTTCTATTAGTTTTGCTACATATCCACTAACATCATTATTTATACCACTATGACCGATATTTTCTTTATAAGAAGTTGTCATCTTGCTTGGTGAGGCTTGTAATTGTTCTAAAATATAATTACATTGAATAATTTTTTCATTGGCTGTATAAGCTTGTTGTAGATATTCTTTAGCCTTATTAACTTTTATTCTGCTTATCTTTCTCATCAATCAATACCTCCATCTATATAAACACTAAAAGGATAGCTTTATTTCAGCTATCCTAATTAGTGGATTTATCCTATTAAAAATATTGTAGTTGCTATTAAACACAATATAATACTTATAATTTTGATTATAGGAATATTTCTTTTATAAAATTCTTGTTCTGTCTTTAATGGTATTCTTACCAACTTAGGTCCATTATTATTCATATTTTCCTACCTTCATTACTTTTTTATTATCTGTTTCCATATCCCAGAAATCAATTCTTAGAATTTTTATATGCAAACGTTTCATCAGTTCTGCATTAGCTCGTCTGAAAGCCCTACGACAAAAAGCATAAAAGAAGTTTTCTCGGCTTCTTTTTTCAACAGCTTTTTTATATGTTGTATCTGCATATTGTCCATCATTTGTAAGAGGATTTATCCCTTCCTTTCTCATTCACTTACCAGCCTTTATATTTTTTACTACCTTCTTAGAAAATTCTTTTGCAAATCTATGTTTTAATGTACAGTTATTTTTATTACATGGTTTCTTATTAATCCAACACATATACCCTGTGTCGGCTTCATAATATCGTTCATCACATTGCATAGTCGTTCACACTCTTTGTATTTTTTAACACTTATACCTCTATAAAATTAATATTAGGATACATATCCAGGAGCATTTTCTTTTTTATTTTGTACGCTTCTGTTTTTACACCTTTAACATCAATTATTTCTCTATGTCCATCAGCATACTCAACTTCAAAATCAGCTACATAACGTATACCTTTTGTACGCTCCCCATTTTCTAATGTAAATCCTCTTAAAATCAAAAATTCTGGCTGTAACTTTATCCAATTTATTTCTCCATTAATACGTTTAGCTTTTAATTTTAAATAGTATTCTGCTTCTTTCTTACTATCAAATTTTAAATTGCCTATTATTGTTTTTTTTGCATTATATTTTGGTCTGTTTTGCATTATTTTTAACTCCATAAATATTTAATATTTCTGTTATATGTTTTGTTGCTTTTCCCTTAGTTTTAAAACAATTACCTGTTATAAAAAAAGCATAATCAGTTGTTGTTTCATCCCATTTATCTTCTATAACATCACCTGAAATACCAACATAATAATATGTTTCCTGTTCTTTTGGTTTCCAACAAATTTTTTTCTTTACAGTATTTTCAACTTCTTTTTTTATCCTATTAAATTCCTTTTCTATTTCCTTATACTTTTTTCTGCTTTCCAACAATACTTTACGTTCACCTTTATCTAAAGTATAAGTAGTAGCATATATCTTATACTCATCTTTTAAAAAGAATGGATTAGGCTCTAATATTTCTAAAAAAACAATATCCTCTTTTTTTATTATCCCAGCATTTCCACTTATAAATTCACTCATTATTATTCCTCATCTTTTTAAAACTAATTACTACACAAAAACCATTTTCTTTATCTTTAGCAATCATTGTATTTTTACTAAGAAAATCAACTACATCTGGATTATTTTTTCCATATTGCAATAACAACTTCATTGCAATGTCTATATATTCAAGCTTATCTTTTATTGACTCTAAATCTTCCATAGAAATTTGCTCCTAATTTGTTGATATCATGAAATAATCAAATCCACCTGTAATTTTCCCACCATGTGATTTAACTATTTTAGGTTCGTTTATATCTTCTTTAATCTCACCTATAGATTTAAGATAATCAGCATATTTATATAGTCCTTCTAAGTTGTTAGTATCATAAAAACTTGCTACTAAACCATATTTATTTTTTAATCCTGTTTCTGCCATTAAACGATTAATGTCATTTCTACGTTTTTCCCTCTTAGCTTTATTTTCCGCTTCTATCCTTTTTTGCTCTGCTTCTATTTTTTTCTGTTCTTTTTTTGCTATTTTATTTTCATTTTTAATGCTATTGAAATGCCATAACTCTTTATGTGTTTGATAATATCTCTTAAACCTGCATTTTTGTGAACAATATCTTGCTTTACCTGTTTTACTCTCAAACTCCTTACCACAAATGCATATCTTTTTCATAGTTATACCGCCTTTTGACCTAATACTATTTGCTTATGTTCACCTATGAATGTTAATAAACTCTTATTTTTAGGAGTATTATCTATAATCTGCAATGTTACTTTATTTTCATATTGGTCATTAGTACGTTTTACAATGCGGTTATATACTTTCATAAATCTATCAGCAACGTTATAATCTCCGCCACAAATATTCCTAGAACCAATTATTTTTATAGCTTCTTCAATTGCTGGGTGCGACCATTTTTGATTAGGTTTGTAAAAATCTATTTTACTTCGTACTTCTTGCCATGCTTCATAATCACTAGGAGCATTAATTTTATTTTCTCCGTTCACTATTTCCTTTACTGTGTTTATTATTTCGCCTGGCAATGGTACGGTTGGTATCTTCTTATCTCGAAGTATTTTTAATACTGCTTGTTGTCCTAATTCAAAAGAAATATCAGGCATTATAATTGCCCATGCTTTCGCTGTAGCACTTAGATCTTTATCTTGTATATTTGGCATTGTTGCTACAACATAACTTAAAAGAGTAGCTGCTTCTTTTACATTCATTGTTCTTCACCCTTCCATAAGAGCCATTAGACTATCAACAGCTTTATTAACTTTCGGCTTATTTTCTTTTTTTTGTTTTGACGGCGGTTCCTTGCCATATTTTGCCCAACTTCGTAAAATCCCTCTAGCATATTTCATGAAAGCCACACCTTTGAGATGACTCATGTTTATCTGGGTTTCTTGCATTGCCCTCAATGTATCATCTTTCCCATGTACTTCTACACAATCCGATAAAACCATAAGAGCATTAGGACTTAAATCAACTGCTACGTTATTTTTATAAAAGTCAATAGCCTCACGTGCGTGCGTATATAAAAAATATATATTATTCTCTATATCTCTATTACTCTTATTAGGGTTTTGTTTTAGGTTTGGTATTGGGTTTGTATTTAGGTTTTGAGTTAGGTTTGATTTTGGGTTTGTATTTTCTGTCATGAGGTCGTAAGAGTTCGCATTATTATTTAGTTCTTGGGTTTCATTTAGGTTTTGTTTTAGGTTTGTATTTGGGTTTGGTTTTGGGTTTTGGATTAGGTTTTGCTTTAGGTTTGGTGTTGCATTTTCAACATAATTTTTTATTAGAGCATATGTTGAGCTTTTACCTCGTGTCTTACTGGGAATATATTCTATCAATCCTGCTTCAATCAATTTTTTTCGGCTATCATTTAACTGACTATAATTTTTTAATTTAGCTTCTATCATCAATGTATTATTATCTATATTAAATTCTTTAGGTCGCCTAAGATAATTCCACTTATCCCATAATACCCAATATAAAACCTGCGTATCATTATTTAATTTCTTTGCATAATTAGAACGAAAAGAAATTATCAAAGATAAAGGTTTTAATTCCATATTTTTTACCTCGTGGATAGGTGCTTGTCTTTATGGCAAGCACCTTTTCCTATTTATTGTGCCACTGTTGGCATTTGTACAACATTATTTGACTTTGGTACACCTACTACAGACACATCATCAGTCATTGTTTCAGCTTCAGTATCTTCTCCAAATAAGGAAATTTGATTTCTCTTACCATCTAAATACTTGCGTGCTTCTTGTTCAAATGCCCAAAGAGCGTCAACCGCTTCTTGATTAAAGAACCTAGCTTGACTTGCTTCTACCTCATCAGAAGGACATTTCATAAGAGGTGTATTTACTACTATCTCTCTATCAGCAGAAGGCACATAAAACATACTAGAAATAGATGCTGACATTGTTTTATCTTTTGCATACTTGAAACTTACCGCATAAGGTTTTATACGTTTTATAAGTAATGCTCCTAATTCTAAAATATTTAATGTTGGCTTAGTTAAATTTTCTAAAGCTGTAAAAAATTCTGGTGCAGGTTCATCATTAAATATAGATGTATGATATGATGGCTTTTTATTTTCATTTGTCCTCATATATTCAATAGTTAATTTACCTGAACTTTCCTGATATTTAATCTTATTAATAGTTACATTGCTCATTTTGTTCTTACCTCCATATTCTTTTTAGTTAACTTATAAATTTTTGCTATATCTTTAGTTAATGCTATGGATTGTAAAATATATTTTTTCAAAAATGTTAATTTACCAATGTTATGAATTTCATTATGATGTACCCTACAAAGTGGTAATACTTGCATTCCTATTTGCGGTATTTCTTTTCTATTTCTACCAGCTCCTATAGCATCCACATGATGAAGTTCTGCTTTTTTACCACACACTGCACATCTTTTCTTCATTAAACAAGCCCATACATATTTAGGAATATCTTCACATAATTCATATAAAGGCAATAGGTCATCATTCAATAATGTTATAAAAGATACTTCAACTAAACTCATAAAAAAAGGAATAGACAAAATAAATAAGGACTAGAAAAATCTAGTCCTTTAAAATTTACAACAAGTTCGGAAAACTGAACTAATTTTCATGGAAGCAAGTAAATTATTTCAAATAAAAAAGCCATCATGATTTTAAATCACAATGGCTTTAATCTTATTTAGTATTTTTTACTGTTTCTAGCGGAACAATAACCAGTTTTTTACCTAATGGTGTAAGTAGTTTTACGAGTGTATCCGTATTAGGAATAGATTTACCTTTTTCAATACGAGCAATAACAGGCTGTTTTACTCCGCTAAGCTCTTCCAGCTTTTTTTGACTTATTCCTTGTTCCTCTCTAGTTTTTATTAATTCATTAATTATTGCTATACGTAAATTACTTATTTTAATATCATTCATGTTATTCACCTTCTATTGGAACACTATCAATATAACTACTATCTGGACATAAATCTATTTTATTGCTCCATACTTTTTCACTATCTATATTAGGGTCTTTATCCCATGAAATAGAATGTGTACTATCTACATATACACGTTTAAATACATTGTAATCTTTCAATATTTCAAATACAGTATTGTCTTTTATAAATGTCTTACAATCCATCAAACGCTTTTCCCCGTTATTAAAAGTAATTACAAGTGTATAATTTTCATTAGCTTTAACATCTATAATTTTTTTTCTTCCAGAAGCATAGTATTTAGCCATTGCTTCATCAAGCCCTAAGGATAAATAATAATTTACATCTTTTTTCATATTAAATCACCTCATGATTTAAAGAATAGAGCCATTATTTTAATGGCTCTATTGAAAACAACTCTTGATTTTTTTCAGCTAGTTCCCAGTTTTCTTTTAACTCTTCTTGATGAAAAGCTGCCCAACCTAAAAGCATTTTTAATTGTTTACTAGGAATTGCACCTTCTAAAACTTCTAATTCATTAATTAAAATGATAACCTCATCTCCACCATATGTAGCGTGAAAATGTGGTGGTCTGTGTTCTCTCCAATTAATAAAAATTTTAATACCTCTAAACATACATATTGTAGGCATTTCATCATCTCCTTTACATATTAATTATAACTAAAAAGTTATTAAAAGTCAATAACTTTTTAGTTATAATTTAATAGATATAATTATTGAAAGGTCATGATATTTATGAAAAAACGAAAAGATGGACGATATCAATCTTCCGTTATGCTTACGGACCCATTGACGAATGAAAAACGCCGTGTATATGTATATGGTTATACAGAAGAAGAAGTACAACGAGAATTAAATCGTGTTAAATTAGATAATGGCAAAGAAATATTAATGCCTACATTCAAAGAATGGGCTGATGAATGGTTAAAAATAAAATCTGATGATGTATCTCCAACAACTATAAACAGCTACAAAGATAGTCTTAGATTGCATATATCCCCTACATTAGATAAATATAAACTAAAAGATATCACTCCGTCATTAGTACGTACCGTATTAAGAAATATTCCAACACAACGAACAAAAGAATACTGCTATATCATCATTAATGCAATTTTACAGCAAGCATTACGAGAGGATTTAATAAATAAAAATCCTTGCATAAATGTAAAAAAGCCTAAAGCAAAAGCAAGGGAAGCTACTATCATATCTGAAGATGAATTTAAACAACTTATAAATGCTACCTCTAATTTGCAACTAAAAGCTATACTTTGGATTGCCTATGATACAGGTATGCGACGTTCTGAAATAGCAGCTCTTCGCTGGCAGGATATAGATTTTAAAACCAATACAATGCACATACATCATGCGATTAAAACAAATAGACATGCTCCACTATCATCTCGATTCTCATTAGGTGAACCTAAAACAGATTATGGTATACGAGATATCCCATTAACTAATATCGTTAAATCTGTTTTAAATAAACATAGAGAACAACAAAAAGAACTATTTAAAAATAACAGTCGTATTTTAACCAATAAAGATTTTGTTTTCACTTCAAATTTTAGAGGACGTTTTGGCGATTTTATTCAGCCGGATAATATAACACATGAGTTTGTGAAATTAAAACGAAAAGCCGGCATAAAATCGGATATAACCTTTAAATCATTTCGCCACACCTGCTTGACTTCTTTAGCGGAAGCCAATATCCCGGCTAAAGCAATTCAAGCACAAGCTGGTCATGCAAATGCTTCTTTTACGCTTAATAGATATGTACACAAAACCGAACAGATGAAACAGACTATAGCTGATTTTCTTAATAATCGTGTTCAAAAATGACATCATATTTGACATCATGCTGACATCATGTTGTGAAATATATAGCTAAATATAATACCTTATATAACATTATTTTTCTCCGATGAATTGTCAATCCAAGTGCGACACTTCTTTTAAAAATAAATTAAATGGATTA
>OAWS01000760.1_pt1 | contig 22642 bp, 14 predicted proteins | sample 1517141 | NCBI WGS metagenome assembly OAWS01 (sample SAMEA2580173, study PRJEB22360) | human gut metagenome | biome: human gut; feature: human-associated habitat; material: faeces | place: Denmark | collected 2008/2010
TCTTGATGCCGGTTGAAGACGTATTCTCAATCACTGGTCGTGGTACTGTAGCTACAGGTCGTATCGAAGCTGGTGTTATCAAGGTAGGTGACGAAGTTGAAATCTTGGGTCTTGGTGAAGACAAGAAATCAGTTGTAACTGGTGTTGAAATGTTCCGCAAATTGCTGGATCAGGGTGAAGCTGGTGATAACGTAGGTTTGTTGCTTCGTGGTATCGACAAGAACGAAATCAAACGTGGTATGATTTTGTGTCACCCGGGTCAGGTTAAAGCTCACTCTAAATTCAAAGCTGAGGTTTATATCCTGAAGAAAGAAGAAGGTGGTCGTCACACTCCGTTCCACAACAAATATCGTCCTCAGTTCTATTTGCGTACTATGGACTGTACAGGTGAAATCACTTTGCCGGAAGGAACAGACATGGTAATGCCGGGTGATAACGTAACAATCAACGTTGAGTTGATCTATCCGGTTGCATTGAACGTAGGTCTGCGCTTCGCTATCCGTGAAGGTGGTCGTACAGTAGGTGCTGGTCAGATTACTGAACTTCTTGACTAATAATATCTTATAATAGATAGACTGATAGTTCCCGGAGGAATTCGGGAACTATTTTTACGGGAATAGCTCAGTTGGTAGAGCATCGGTCTCCAAAACCGAGTGTCGGGAGTTCGAGCCTCTCTTCCCGTGCTAAAATTAAAAGAATATGTTTACAAAGATAACAAATTATTGTAAGGAATCTTATGACGAACTAGTCCATAAAGTATCATGGCCTACTCGTTCAGAACTTTCTAGTAGTGCAGTGGTTGTTTTAACTGCTTCCCTCCTCATTGCACTCGTTGTTTTTCTAATGGATTCTGCCTTCCAATTTATCATGGAAGATGTTATCTATCCGCACTAATAAACAAGTAAGAAAACATGTCTGAGATTGAAAAAAAATGGTACGTATTACGTGCCGTGAGTGGAAAGGAAAACAAGGTGAAAGAATATCTTGATGCAGACATCAAGCATGGTAACCTTGGCGACTACGTGTCTCAGGTGTTGATTCCTACCGAAAAGACGTATCAGGTTCGTAATGGTAAGAAGATCGTAAAAGAGAGAACTTATCTTCCTGGTTACGTTTTGGTAGAAGCCGCTTTGGTTGGAGAGGTTGCTCATCATTTGAGAAATACTCCTAACGTTATTGGCTTCTTGGGAGGACTGGATCACCCGGTTCCTCTGAGACAATCGGAGGTGAATCGTATTCTGGGTACGGTAGATGAACTTCAGGAAAGCGGAGAGGATTTGAATATCCCTTATACCGTAGGAGAAACAGTGAAAGTAAGCGTTGGCCCGTTCAGCGGATTCAGTGGCCTCATTGAAGAAGTAAATGCGGAAAAACGTAAGCTGAAAGTAATGGTCAAAATATTCGGACGGAAAACTCCGTTGGAATTAGGCTTTACGGATGTGGAAAAGGAATAATGCATTTTGTTACGTGCAATTGTTCTATTCGTTAAATACTTATATAAAAATTACAAAAGAAAATGGCTAAAGAAGTTGCTGGACTAATCAAATTACAGATTAAAGGAGGCGCTGCAAATCCATCACCTCCCGTTGGACCTGCTTTGGGTTCTAAGGGTATTAATATCATGGAATTTTGCAAGCAATTCAATGCCAGAACCCAGGACAAAGCAGGTAAGATTTTACCTGTAATCATTACCTACTACGCAGATAAGTCTTTTGATTTTGTTATCAAGACTCCTCCCGTAGCTATTCAATTGCTTGAATTGGCTAAGATTAAGAGTGGTTCTGCTGAGCCTAACCGTAAGAAGGTTGCCGAAATTACTTGGGAACAAGTTCGTACGATTGCTCAGGACAAAATGGTTGACTTGAACTGCTTCACTATCGAGTCTGCTATGACTATGGTAGCTGGTACAGCTAGAAGTATGGGTATCGCTGTAAAAGGGGAATTCCCGGGTAATAACTAATAAACTTCAATTATAATGGGTAAACTGACAAAAAATCAAAAGTTGGCTGCAGAAAAAATTGAAGCAGGGAAAGCATACTCACTGAAAGAAGCTGCACAGTTAGTTAAAGATATTACTTTTTCTAAGTTTGATGCTTCATTAGATATTGACGTACGTTTAGGTGTAGACCCTCGTAAGGCTAACCAGATGGTAAGAGGCGTTGTTTCTCTTCCTCATGGAACTGGAAAACAGGTACGTGTGCTTGTTCTGTGTACACCGGATGCTGAAGCTGCTGCAAAAGAAGCTGGAGCTGACTATGTTGGTCTTGATGAATATATTGAAAAGATCAAAGGTGGATGGACTGATATTGATGTGATTATCACTATGCCGTCTATCATGGGTAAGATTGGTGCGCTGGGTCGTGTGCTTGGTCCTCGTGGATTGATGCCGAACCCGAAAAGCGGTACTGTAACTATGGATGTAGCTAAGGCTGTTAAGGAAGTTAAGCAAGGTAAGATTGACTTTAAGGTTGATAAGAGCGGTATCGTTCATACTTCAATTGGCAAGGTTTCTTTCACTGCAGATCAGATTCGTGATAATGCGAAAGAATTTATCGCTACTATCATTAAATTGAAACCAAGTTCAGCTAAGGGTACTTATATTAAGAGTATTTATCTTTCAAGTACTATGAGTAAGGGTATCAAGATTGATCCCAAAACTGTAGAAGAAAACTAACAATAAGGAGGAATCATGAGAAAGGAAGATAAAGGCGTTATTATTGGTCAGTTGGCTGAAACCGTTAAGCAATACGGACATTTCTATTTGGTTGACACAACTGCTATGGATGCAGCTAAGACAAGTGAACTGAGAAGAAAATGTTTCAAAGCAGGTATTAAGCTGGTTGTTGTGAAGAATTCTTTGCTTCACAAAGCTCTGATGAGCATGGAAGGTGTTGATTTCTCTCCGTTGTTCGATTCTTTAAAAGGTACAACTTCAGTAATGTTTAGCGAAGTAGCTAACGCTCCTGCAAAGTTGTTGAAAGAATACAAAGAGGAAATTCCTGCATTGAAAGCAGCTTATGCTGAAGAAGGTTTCTATGTAGGTGCTAATCAACTGGATGCTCTTTGCAACATTAAGAGTAAGAATGAAGTTATTGCTGATATTATTGCATTGCTGCAATCACCGGCGAAAAATGTTATTTCTGCTCTTCAATCAGGTGGTAACACCATTCATGGAGTTCTTAAGACTCTGGGCGAACGTGCCGAATAATCAATTTTATAATCAATTAGTAACAAACAATTAAAATCATACAAAAATGGCAGATTTGAAAGCTTTTGCAGAACAATTAGTTAACTTGACAGTAAAAGAAGTTAATGAACTTGCAACTATCCTTAAAGAAGAATACGGTATTGAACCTGCTGCTGCAGCTGTAGCTGTTGCTGCTGGTCCTGCTGCTGCTGGTGCAGCTGCTGCTGAAGAAAAAACTTCATTCGATGTAGTTTTGAAGAGCGCAGGTGCTGCTAAATTGCAGGTTGTTAAGGCCGTTAAAGAAGCTTGTGGTCTTGGCTTGAAAGAAGCAAAAGACTTGGTTGACGGTGCTCCTAGCACAGTAAAAGAAGGTTTGGCTAAAGACGAAGCTGAATCTTTGAAGAAAACTTTGGAAGAAGCTGGAGCTGAAGTTGAACTTAAATAAGATTATCCTGTAAATCAGGTAGTTCGGTTAAGAGTCCTCTGTAAAGAGGATTCTTAACCTTTTTGCGTCTATATTAAGTTCACTAGGTTTCATCTGTCGGAACTGTGAGAGTGACCGACTGTTATTATCCTAGTTTTTACATTTTAAACTCCATACAGATGTCTTCAGAAACTCAAAATCAACGAATTAATTTTGCTTCTATTAAGAATCCGATGCAGTATCCGGATTTCCTGGAAGTACAGTTGAAGTCATTTCAGGACTTCTTGCAATTAGGTACCCCACCCGAAAAACGAAAGAATGATGGCTTGTATAAGGTTTTTGCGGAAAACTTCCCTATAGCTGATACACGCAATAACTTCGTGCTCGAGTTCCTTGACTACTATATTGATCCGCCTCACTATACAATTGATGATTGTTTGGAACGTGGCTTGACATATAGTGTACCTTTGAAAGCTAAATTGAAGCTTTATTGTACCGACCCCGATCACGAAGATTTTGATACAGTGATTCAGGATGTGTATCTGGGACCAATTCCTTATATGACTCCGAAAGGCACCTTTGTAATTAATGGTGCTGAACGTGTAGTTGTTTCTCAGCTGCACCGTTCTCCGGGTGTATTCTTTGGTCAGAGCATCCATGCCAATGGTACCAAATTGTATTCGGCTCGTATTATCCCGTTTAAAGGATCTTGGATTGAGTTCGCTACGGATATCAACAATGTGATGTATGCGTACATCGACCGTAAGAAGAAGCTTCCGGTAACAACTTTGTTGAGAGCTGTAGGATTTGAAAATGATAAGGATATTCTTGAAATTTTCAATCTGGCTGAGGATGTAAAGGTTAACAAAACTAACCTGAAAAAGATTATTGGACGCAAATTGGCTGCTCGTGTATTGAAAACATGGACAGAAGATTTTGTGGATGAAGATACTGGTGAAGTTGTTTCTATCGAACGTAACGAGGTAGTAATTGACCGTGAAACTGTCATTGAACCTGAACATATCGACTTGATTATCGAGTCTGGTGTACAGAATATCCTCGTTCACAACGAAGAAGCAAATGCCTCTGACTATTCTATTATCTTCAATACTTTACAGAAAGACCCAAGTAACTCTGAAAAGGAAGCTGTATTGTATATCTATCGCCAGCTGCGTAATGCAGACCCTGCTGATGATGCAAGTGCACGCGAAGTTATCAACAACTTGTTCTTCTCAGAAAAACGTTATGACTTGGGTGATGTAGGACGTTATCGTATCAACAAGAAGTTGAACCTGGATACTCCTATGGATGTCAGAGTATTGACGAAACAAGATATTATCGAGATTATTAAATATCTCATTGAGTTGATTAACTCAAAGGCTGATGTGGATGATATTGACCACTTGAGTAACCGTCGTGTACGTACAGTGGGTGAACAGTTGTCTAATCAGTTTGCAATTGGTCTGGCTCGTATGTCACGTACAATCCGTGAACGTATGAACGTACGCGACAACGAAGTATTTACTCCGATTGATTTGATTAACGCAAAAACTATTTCGTCTGTAATCAACTCATTCTTTGGAACAAATGCTTTGTCACAGTTCATGGACCAGACTAACCCGTTGGCTGAAATTACGCACAAGCGTCGTTTGTCAGCTTTGGGACCTGGTGGTTTGTCACGTGACCGTGCTGGTTTCGAGGTTCGAGACGTACACTATACTCACTATGGTCGTTTGTGTCCGATTGAAACTCCTGAAGGTCCGAACATCGGTTTGATTTCTTCTTTGTGTGTTTACGCAAAGATTAATGAACTGGGCTTTATTGTTACTCCTTACCGTAAAGTAAAAGATGGAGTAGTAGACTTGTCAAATGAAGGTATTGAATACCTTTCTGCAGAAGAAGAAGAAGACAAGATTATCGCTCAGGGTAATGCTCCACTGAATGATGACGGTACATTTATCCGTGAAAAGGTAAAAGCGCGTCGTGATGCGGATTATCCGGTAGTTACTCCGGACCAGGTAGAATTGATGGACGTAGCTCCTCAGCAGATTGCATCTATTGCGGCTTCATTGATTCCGTTCCTTGAACATGACGATGCGAACCGTGCGTTGATGGGATCTAACATGATGCGCCAGGCAGTTCCTTTGTTGAAGACTGAAGCTCCGATTGTAGGTACAGGTATCGAAAAACAATTGTGTGAAGATTCACGTACACAGATTGCTGCAGAAGGTGATGGTGTGATTGACTTTGTGGATGCTACTACAATTCGTATTTTGTATGACCGTACAGAAGATGAAGAATTTGTAAGCTTCGAACCGGCATTGAAGGAATATCGTATTCCGAAGTTCCGTAAGACAAACCAGAGCATGACCATCGACTTGCGTCCGATTTGTAATAAAGGACAGCGCGTGAAGAAGGGAGATATCCTGACTGAAGGTTATTCTACTGCAAATGGAGAGCTGGCATTGGGTAAGAACCTGCTGGTAGCTTACATGCCTTGGAAGGGTTACAACTATGAGGATGCTATTGTATTGAACGAACGTGTGGTTCGTGAAGATATTCTGACATCTGTTCACGTAGATGAATATATTCTGGAAGTACGCGAAACCAAACGCGGAATGGAGGAATTGACTTCTGATATTCCGAATGTAAGCGAAGAAGCAACTAAAGATTTGGATGAAAACGGTATCGTACGTATTGGTGCACGTATTGAGCCGGGCGATATCCTGATTGGTAAGATTACTCCGAAGGGAGAATCTGATCCTTCTCCAGAAGAAAAACTGTTGCGTGCTATCTTTGGTGACAAGGCTGGAGATGTGAAGGATGCTTCATTGAAAGCTTCTCCATCATTGCGCGGTGTGGTTATTGACAAGAAATTATATTCTCGTGTAATCAAGACTCGTAGCGAGAAAAATGCAGATAAGGCTATTCTGCCGAAACTGAATGAAGAATTTGAAGAAAAAGCTGCAGCTCTGAAAGCAATCTTGATTGACAAGTTGCTGGTATTGACAGCTGATAAGGTTTCTCAGGGTGTGAAGGATTATCTGGGAACTGAAGTGATTGCTAAGGGAGCTAAGTTTACTAAATACGATTTGGAATCATTGGATTATACTGTAATTCAGTTGAGCAAGTGGACTGCTGATGCTCATAAGAATGATATGATTCGTGATCTTATCGTAAACTATCTGAAGAAGTACAAGGAACTGGATGCTGAATTGAAACGTAAGAAGTTTGCGTTGACAATCGGTGATGAGTTGCCTTCAGGTATTATTCAGATGGCGAAGGTTTACATTGCTAAGAAACGTAAGATTGGTGTGGGTGATAAGATGGCCGGTCGTCACGGTAACAAGGGTATCGTTTCACGCGTGGTTCGTCAGGAAGATATGCCGTTCTTGGCTGACGGTACACCGGTTGATATCGTATTGAACCCGTTGGGTGTGCCTTCTCGTATGAACATCGGTCAGATTTTCGAAGCCGTACTGGGACGCGCTGGAAAAGAATTGGGTGTGAAGTTTGCGACTCCGATTTTCGATGGTGCTACTTTGGATGACTTGGATGAATGGACTGACAAAGCTGGTCTGCCACGCTATTGTAAGACTTACTTGTATGATGGTGGTACAGGTGATCAGTTTGACCAGCCGGCTACAGTCGGTGTGACTTACATGTTGAAACTGGGTCACATGGTTGAAGACAAAATGCATGCCCGTTCAATCGGTCCGTACTCATTGATTACTCAACAGCCACTTGGTGGTAAGGCTCAGTTCGGTGGTCAGCGTTTCGGAGAAATGGAGGTTTGGGCAATCGAAGCATTCGGTGCTGCTCATGTACTTCAGGAAATCTTGACTATCAAGTCTGATGATGTAGTAGGACGTTCTAAGGCATACGAAGCAATTGTGAAAGGTGAACCTATGCCGACTCCGGGTATTCCTGAATCTCTCAACGTATTGTTGCATGAACTTAGAGGTTTGTGCTTGAGCATTACGCTGGAATAACTTTTTCAAATGAAGAATGGAAAAGATAACTTCCATTCTTCATGATTAAATTCTTCATTATCATAAAATAAAAAGTATGGCTTTTAGAAAAGATACTAAGATAAAAAGTAATTTCTCAAAGATTACGATCGGTCTGGCATCACCCGAAGAGATTCTGGAAAATTCTTATGGTGAGGTTCTGAAACCGGAAACCATCAACTATCGTACTTATAAACCGGAACGTGACGGTTTGTTCTGCGAACGTATCTTCGGTCCGGTGAAAGACTACGAATGTCATTGCGGTAAGTACAAACGTATTCGCTACAAAGGCATTGTCTGCGACCGATGCGGTGTGGAAGTAACAGAAAAGAAAGTACGTCGTGAGCGTAGTGGTCACATTCAGTTGGTGGTACCTGTAGCTCATATCTGGTATTTCCGTTCATTGCCTAATAAGATTGGTTATTTGCTGGGATTGCCGACAAAGAAGCTGGATGCTATCATTTATTATGAACGTTATGTAGTTATCCAGCCGGGTGTGAAGGCTGAAGATGGTATCAGTAAATATGACTTGTTGTCTGAAGAAGAGTACCTGGATATTATGGAAACTCTTCCGAAAGAAAACCAATACCTGGAAGACAGCGATCCGAATAAGTTCATCGCCAAGATGGGTGCTGAAGCAATCTATGATTTGCTGGTAGGAATTGATTTGGATGCTCTGTCATACGAATTACGTCATAAGGCAAACAGTGATTCTTCACAGCAGCGCAAGAATGAAGCTTTGAAGCGCTTGCAGGTAGTAGAATCTTTCCGTGCATCTCGTGGTCGCAACAAACCGGAATGGATGATTGTACGTATTGTACCGGTTATTCCGCCTGAATTGCGTCCGTTGGTTCCGCTGGATGGTGGTCGCTTTGCTACTTCAGACTTGAACGATTTGTATCGTCGTGTGATTATCCGTAACAACCGTTTAAAACGTCTGATTGAAATCAAGGCTCCGGAAGTGATTTTGCGTAATGAAAAACGTATGCTTCAGGAAGCTGTCGATTCATTGTTCGACAACTCTCGTAAGTCGAGTGCAGTGAAGACAGATGCCAACCGTCCGTTGAAATCTTTGTCAGACAGTTTGAAAGGTAAGCAAGGACGTTTCCGTCAGAACTTGTTGGGTAAACGTGTTGACTACTCTGCTCGTTCTGTAATTGTTGTAGGTCCGGAACTGAAGATGGGTGAATGTGGTATTCCTAAGCTGATGGCTGCAGAATTGTACAAACCGTTCATCATCCGTAAGTTGATTGAACGTGGTATTGTGAAGACAGTGAAATCAGCGAAGAAGATTGTAGACCGCAAGGAATCTGTTATCTGGGATATCTTGGAACATGTAATGAAGGGACATCCGGTATTGCTGAACCGTGCTCCGACACTTCACCGCTTGGGTATCCAGGCTTTCCAACCGAAGATGATCGAAGGAAAAGCTATTCAGTTGCACCCGTTGGCTTGTACCGCGTTCAACGCTGACTTTGATGGTGACCAGATGGCCGTACACTTGCCTTTGAGTAACGAAGCTGTACTGGAAGCTCAGATGTTGATGCTTCAGTCACACAATATTTTGAACCCTGCCAATGGTGCGCCTATCACTGTGCCTGCACAGGATATGGTATTGGGATTGTATTACATCACCAAATTACGTAAGGGTGCCAAAGGTGAAGGTTTGATTTTCTATGGACCGGAAGAAGCAATGATTGCTTACAATGAAGGTAAGGTAGACATTCACGCTATTATCAGCGTAGTGGCTAATGACCTTGATGAAAACGGCAATATTGTGAAGAAGCTGATTAAGGAAACTTCTGTAGGTCGTGTCATTGTAAATGAACTGGTTCCAGATGAATGTGGTTATTTGAATACCGTTATTTCTAAGAAGTCTCTGCGTGACATCATCAGCGACGTTATTAAAGCTGTCGGTGTGGCTCGTGCTTGCGAATTTTTGGATGGTATCAAGAACTTAGGTTATAAGAAAGCATTCGAAGGTGGTCTGTCATTCAACTTGGGTGATATCATTATCCCGAAGGAGAAGGAAGAACTGGTAAAACGTGGTAACGAAGAAATCGAACAGATTATGATGAACTATAACATGGGATTCATCACCGATAACGAACGTTACAATCAGGTAATTGATACTTGGACTCACGTAAACAGTGACTTGTCAGACATTCTATATAAGACTATTAAGAACGACGACCAAGGATTTAACTCTGTATTTATGATGTTGGATTCTGGTGCCCGTGGTTCTAAGGAACAGATTCGTCAGTTGTCTGGTATGCGTGGTTTGATGGCTAAACCGCAGAAAGCTGGTGCTGAGGGTGCACAGATTATTGAAAACCCGATTCTTTCTAACTTTAAGGAAGGTCTTTCGGTGTTGGAATACTTTATCTCTACCCACGGTGCTCGTAAGGGTCTTGCCGATACCGCGTTGAAGACTGCCGATGCCGGATACTTGACTCGTCGTTTGGTTGACGTTTCTCATGACGTGATTATCAACGAAGAAGACTGTGGTACATTGCGTGGTCTGGTTTGTACAGCCCTGAAGAACAACGATGAAGTTATCGCTACTTTGTACGAACGTATACTGGGTCGTGTATCTGTTCATGATATTATCCACCCGACAACTGGTAAGCTGATTGTGGCTGCTGGTGAAGAGATTACAGAAGACATTGCAGAAGAAATCGAAAAATCTCCGATTGAAAGTGTAGAAATCCGCTCTGTATTGACTTGTGAATCTAAGAAGGGTGTATGTGCGAAGTGTTACGGACGTAACCTGGCTACCAGCCGTATGGTACAGAAAGGTGAAGCTGTCGGCGTAATCGCTGCTCAGTCAATCGGTGAACCGGGTACTCAGTTGACTCTGCGTACATTCCACGCCGGAGGTATCGCAGGTAACATGGCTGCCAATGCAAGTATCGTAGCTAAGAATGATGTTCGTCTGGAATTCGAAGAATTGCGTACGGTTGATGCTGTAGAAGAAACAGGTGAACCAGTGAAGATTGTTGTAGGTCGTCTGGCCGAAGTTCGCTTTGTGGATGTACATACAGGTATCATCCTTTCTACTCACAACGTTCCTTACGGTTCTAAACTGTATGCTTCAGACGGTGAGGTGGTAGAAAAGGGCAAGCTGATTGCTAAGTGGGATCCGTTCAACGCCGTTATCGTAACAGAAGCTGCTGGTAAGATTGACTTTGAATCAGTAATTGAAAACGTAACCTATAAGGTAGAATCAGATGAAGCTACTGGTTTGCGTGAAATCATTATTACTGAATCTAAGGATAAGACGAAGATTCCGTCATTGCACATCTTGGATGAGAACGGTGGAATTATCCGTACATACAACTTACCGGTAGGTGGTCACGTAGTAGTAGAAGACAAACAAACCGTGAAGTCGGGTGATATTCTGGTGAAGATTCCGCGTGCCGTAGGTAAGGCGGGTGATATCACCGGTGGTCTTCCACGTGTAACTGAGTTGTTCGAAGCTCGTAATCCGTCTAATCCGGCTGTCGTTTCTGAAATCGATGGTGAAATTACGATGGGTAAGATTAAACGTGGTAACCGTGAAATCATCGTTACATCGAAGACTGGTGACGTTCGTAAGTACCTGGTTGCTTTGTCTAAGCAGATTCTGGTTCAGGAAAACGACTATGTACGTGCCGGAACTCCGTTGTCTGACGGTGCTATTACTCCTGCCGACATCTTGGCCATCAAAGGTCCTACAGCCGTTCAGGAATATATCGTAAATGAAATCCAGGACGTTTACCGTCTGCAGGGTGTGAAGATTAACGATAAGCACTTCGAAATCATCGTTCGTCAGATGATGCGTAAGGTACAGATTGACGAACCGGGAGATACTCGCTTCTTGGAACAGCAGGTTGTAGACCGCATTGAATTCAATGAGGAAAACGACCGTATCTGGGGTAAGAAAGTGGTTGTAGACGCTGGTGATTCTCAGAACTTGCAGCCGGGACAGATTGTTACAGCTCGTAAGCTCCGTGATGAAAACAGTATGCTGAAACGCCGTGACTTGAAACTGGTTGAAGTACGTGATGCTGTTCCTGCTACTTCTACTCAGATTCTGCAGGGTATTACACGTGCTGCATTGCAGACATCAAGCTTCATGTCAGCTGCATCATTCCAGGAAACTACCAAGGTATTGAACGAAGCTGCTATCAACGGTAAGGTTGATAAACTGGAAGGTATGAAAGAGAACGTAATCTGCGGTCACTTGATTCCTGCTGGTACAGGTCAGCGTGAGTTTGAAAAGATTGTGGTAGGTTCTAAAGAAGAATACGATCGCATCTTGGCTAACAAGAAGAATGTATTAGATTACAGTGGAGTTGAATAATCTCAACTACTATCATAAAAAGAGCCGTCTCATTTGAGGCGGCTTTTTTTATGTGCTTATTCGATGTAAGCAAGCATCGTATATTTAAAGTTTTTCGTTACTCTGATAATTGACTATTGTAATTGTGTAGTACCTGTCATTTCCGCATTATAGGAGGGGAGACTGTATTCCGCTGATGCGTATTGCCCGGCTTTATTTCCTTTTCCAATATAGCAGGATGAAACGTCCTCCTGTAGCCATCAGCGCGAGGGAAAGTCCGGCATAAAAGACCGCAATAAAACTTCCCGGCAGCAGGCGTGCGGTACGGATAGTTATACCCAGTGCAATCATGAAAGCCATCACCAGCCAGCCCTTCACGTCAAAAAACGAGAATGGACAGCGTTTGTTGGGGTTACCGGCTGTGATACGCTGTGCATGCTTGCGGTAGAGCTTGTGGAAAATCATGCAGAAAAACAGCAGGAATATCAGACTGGCCTCGCAGACCTTAAGCAGCCAGTAGTGCGCGTCCGTTATCCAACAGGAAATGCCGATACGGAGAATGTTGATACCGGCGACCAGCCATACGATTCCGGCCGTAAGCAGCAGCGTATTGGAAGATACTCCGTATTTCATATACCCTCAGCTTAGAACCACTTTATTTTCCGGAAAATAACAAAGGCCGTTGCCGAGAGGAAGATGGAGAAACATACAATCAAGGCAAAGGCATGCGGCAGTCCTTCGATGTGAATATCCACATTCATGCCATAGAAACTGGCAATCAGCGTCGGTACCATCAGCACGATGGAAAGACTGGTCATGCGTTTCATGATGGTGTTCACGTTATTGGAGATGATGGAAGCAAAAGCATCCATGGTACCCGTAAGAATGTCGCTGTAGATGTTTACCTGATTGTGTGCCTGCTTCAGTTCGATGAGCACATCTTCCGTCAGTTCTGCATTCTGGTAGTCCTTCTCATTAAAGATATTCTGCAATTTGCCTATCATGACCTCATTGCCACGGATAGACGTATTGAAATATACCAGACTCTTCTGCAGGTTCATCAGCCGGAGCAAGTCCTCGTTACGGATGCTACGTTCCAGCTCCTTTTCCGCATTGTTCACTTCGTTATTGATTTGTTTCAGGTATTTCAGGAACCACACAGCCGACGAGTAAATCAGTCGCAGAATCAGTTCGTATTTATTGGGCACGTTGATGCCTTTGCGCTGCGTATGTTCGATGAAATCCGGCAGCATCTCCGTAGAGTGATAGCACACCGAAATCACCAGTTCATTGTTCGTAATGATACCGATAGGCACCGTGGCATACGGCACTTTTGAATCAGGAGTCTGTACGGGAATACGCAGAATGGTCAGCAGCCAGTTACCTTCCGTATCCGTACGCGGACGTTCGTCGGTATCGGCAATGTCATTCAAAAAAGATTGGGGAACTTTTAATTGTTCTTGCAGGAAGTGGAAATCCGCGGCATCCGGACATTCAATGTTAATCCAGCAGTTAGGTTGCCAGTTGGCTTTCTCTACAAAGCCAGCTTCACAAAAAAGATACTTTCTCATCTGTCTGCTCCTTTCCTTCATTTTAAGCCCGGAGGAGCATCTTCAGAGTAAAAGACAGGATTACTCACGACACCCCTTCAGGAAGTGGTTAAAATAATTGTAATACGTTCGCGAGTAATAATCGTCCATATTAGTTCGTTTTAGGGTATAAAAAAAGTTCGTTTATTCAACGAACTCTCAAGCTCTTCAGGTTGGACTTGAACCAACGACCCTCTGATTAACAGTCAGATGCTCTAACCGACTGAGCTACTGAAGAAGATTCAAACATGTTTCAAAAAAAGGAGCTCTTCAGGTTGGACTTGAACCAACGACCCTCTGATTAACAGTCAGATGCTCTAACCGACTGAGCTACTGAAGAAGATTCAAACATGTTTCAAAAAAAGGAGCTCTTCAGGTTGGACTTGAACCAACGACCCTCTGATTAACAGTCAGATGCTCTAACCGACTGAGCTACTGAAGAAGGTTTTCCTTTAATTGCGATGCAAAGGTAGTAGGATATTTTGAATTATGCAATATCTTTGCAAAAAAAATGAAGTAAAATGGATAAAATTATAGGAATGGGCAATGCATTGGTCGATGTACTGGTAAGAATTGATGACGATTTCTTGCTGGAAAAGCTACATTTGCCCAAAGGAAGCATGCAGTTGATACAAGAAGACACTTTGTCTGAAATACGTAAATATACCTCAGGGATGAAAATTCATCGCTCTACCGGCGGTTCGGCCGGCAATACGGTCTGTGCACTGGCCGCATTGGGAGCCAATCCCGGATTTATCGGAAAGGTAGGTCAGGACGAGACAGGAGCTTTCTTTGGTGATACCCTCCGTCAGCGCGGGGTAAATGCCTTGCTGGCCACCTGCGATTTGCCGTCGGGCATTGCGTCGACTTTCATTTCTACCGATGGAGAGCGTACGTTCGGTACTTATCTGGGAGCAGCTGCCACACTGAGAGCAGAAGACTTGTCGCGTAAAATGTTTGCCGGATATAATTATCTCTATATTGAAGGCTATCTTTTGCAAGATCATGACCTGATGCTGCGTGCCGTACAGTTGGCCAAGGAAGAAGGACTTCAGGTTTGTCTCGACATGGCAAGCTACAATGTGGTGGAAGCCGAACGCGACTTCTTCGACCAGTTGATAGTGAAATATGTGGACATCGTGTTTGCCAATGAGAGCGAAGCACTGGCCTATACGGGAAAAGCCCCTCATGAAGCTCTGGAAGAAATTGCGTCCAAATGCAGCATTGCCGTGGTGAAAACCGGAAAAGAAGGCTCCCTCGTAAAGAAAGGAACAGAAGTCATTCAACTGCTGTCTTGTCCGGTCGATAATGTGCTGGACACCACCGGTGCAGGCGATTTCTATGCCGCCGGTTTCATGTACGGCCTGACGTGCGGTTATTCGCTGGAGAAATGCGTGCAAATCAGTACCATTCTGGCCACAGCCGTCATTCAGGAAGTCGGTACCACCTTACCTGCTAAGAAATGGGACGAAATTAAGTTAAATATTGAATCACTTCTGCAAGTCTAATCGGAATAATGTGTTTATTTGCAAGGAAGAACAATTTTGTAAACAGACTATATATGAATGCAAGAAAAATGCTGGCCGGAGCCTTTATCGTGATGTTGGGGATGGGCATGACCAGCTTCAAGGAAGACGACCGTAATTTTCAGATATCAAAGAATCTGGACATATTCAACTCCATTTTCAAGGAACTGGATATGTTTTATGTAGATACTGTGAATGCCGAAAAAATGATTCAGACCGGAGTGGAAGGTATGCTTTCACTGACCGACCCTTATACGGAGTACTATCCGGAAGAAGAGGTGAGCAGTCTCAAGGAAATGACTACCGGAAAATACGGCGGTATCGGTGCGGCCATCCGCTATTATGAGGCTAAAGACCGCATTGCAGTGGTAGAACCTACCGAAGGCATGCCGGCAGCCGAAGCCGGAGTCAAGGCAGGCGACATCATTCTCTCGGTAGGAGGAAAGGAAATGGTACGTGGCGACATGAAACCCCAGGAATTTTCTTCCAAGGTCAGCGAAGCACTGCGTGGAGAACCGGGCACTTCGTTCGTACTGAAAGTGCTGCGTCCGCTCAAGAATGACAGCACGGTGATGGAATTCAAGCTCACCCGTAAGAACATCCGTACCAATCCCGTGCCCTATTACGGCATGGTGAAAGACAGCATCGGCTATCTGGCCCTGTCCAGCTTCACCGAAAATTCTGCCAAGGACTTCAAGAAAGCCTTCATCGAACTGAAACAGAAAGGCGCCAAGTCGCTGATTATCGACCTGCGCGACAATGGAGGAGGTTCCTTGTCGGAAGCGGTAGACATTGTCAATCTTTATGTGCCGAAGGGACAGGAGATTGTGGTGACAAAAGGAAAGGTACGTCAGGCACAAGGTTCTTATAAAACCCAGAATGAACCGGTCGATACACAGATTCCGCTGGCAGTACTCGTGAACGGTGCCACGGCTTCAGCTTCTGAAATCGTAAGTGGTTCGTTGCAGGACTTGGACCGTGCGGTAGTCATCGGTTCGCGCACCTTCGGAAAAGGACTGGTGCAGACCATCCGTCCGTTGCCCTATAACGGTACGCTGAAAGTGACCACCTCCAAATACTATATTCCCAGCGGACGTTGTATCCAGGCTATTGACTATGCCAAGAAGAATGCCGACGGTTCGGTAGCCCGTACGCCCGATAGTCTGACCACCGTATTCCATACTGCTGCCGGACGTGAGGTACGTGATGGAGGAGGTATCCGTCCGGACATTGAAGTGAAGGGAGACAAGATTCCGAACATCGTGTTCTACCTGATGAACGACGACCTGATTTTCGATTATGCTACCCAATATTGCTGGGATCATCCTACATTGGCTTCGGTAGACGACTTCAAACTGACCGATGCCGATTATGAGGCTTTCAAGAAACTGGTGAAATCACGTAACTTTACTTACGACCGTCAGAGTGAGAAGATGTTGAAAAGCCTGAAGGAAATTGCCGAGTTTGAGGGTTATATGACCGAGGCTGCAGAGGAATTCAAGGCGCTGGAAAAGAAACTTAACCATAACTTGGACCGTGACTTGGACTATTTTGCCAAACCGATTAAGGAATATCTTTCACAGGAAATCGTGACCCGCTATTTCTACCAGCGTGGAGCCGTAATGGAACGCCTGAAAGACGATACCGACCTGGAGAAAGCCATCGAAGTATTGCAGAATCCCGCCCGTTATCGGGAAATTCTTTCGGCACCGGTAAAGAAGGACGAACCTGTCAAGAAGGAAGAAGTGAAGAAATAAGGCCTCAGAAGGGCTTCTGGAGGGCTTTCAGGGAAGGCCCGGAAAACGCAAGTACGTTTTGTTTCAAACGCAAGTGCATTTGGAGTAAAACGTACTTGCGTTTTAGAGAAAACGTAAAGGCGTTTGAGTTGAAACGCTTCGGCGTTTTGGAAGCAGGTGTTTCTTGTTAATAAATTTTCGGATAGAATTGGAAAATTTCAAATAATTTTTTAGCTTTGTGAGAGCCTATTTGTGACCTTCTAGGCATAAGACCCACGAAGACAAGACAGATGATGACAAATCTAGTCGGCCCTATATGGTGGATAATTCTTATTTTCAAAGGATAAGAGATGATGAGGCAAACTGGATTCGAAGGGTGGGTAAATGTGAATTGCTATAGAAAATCATTCTAAAAATAAATCAGGGCCACGAGCCTTTAAGATACTTGAATACACGAACATTTAGTATGGGTGCCTGGAAAATGACTTCCCCGACCTCATAAGCTATTTGATGATTTTTTAATTACTCGATGTGACGCAGTCCGTACCCTTTCAAAATGGCTTGTTGTCTTTCGAGTCAGGATAAGTTCTTTTTGAAAATTCTGTAAGTCCGGTTATGGACAAGGTGGAAACTCCGTCTTTGGAAGTAATGGATGCACAGAAAGATGAAATAAAGATTTGTTTAACTTAAACCTAACAGGATTATGAGAACAAGATATCCGTAGTCTGTCATTCTCAGTTTCGTATTCTACATGTTCGTTGCGGAATATAGGTGAAAATGCACACTTTTGTTTACCTTTAAAAATCTATTAAGAATTATGCGAGAAAGAAATTTTCCCCACGTACGAAATCTTTTGCGTATAAGATTTACCGCATTATTACTCGTACCATCGCTGACTGTAGTCAATGCAGCAAGTTTATTCGTTCCTGATGCTTTTCCTTCGGATGAAGTGGCCTCCATACAGCAGAACCGAAGTATAAAAGGTGTGGTGATTGACCCTAAAGGCATACCTGTCATTGGTGCAAACGTATTGGTCAAAGGTACTACAGTGGGAACCATCACCGATGTAGACGGACGGTTTACCCTGGATAATGTACCCGCTTCCGCTACGTTGGTTGTTTCCTACATAGGCTTTCACACCCTGGAAGTTTCTGCCAAACAGGCTTCTCCCCTCAAGATTGTGTTGAAAGAAAACCAGCAGGCATTGGATGAAGTAATTGTAGTAGGATATGGAGTGATGAAGAGAAGTGATGTGACGGGAGCTATTTCTTCTGTCAGTGAAGAGAAACTGGCCAAACAACCCGTATCCAACATTTCAACTGCATTGCAGGGACTTGCCACAGGAGTTTCGGTTACTTCTAATTCTGGAGCACCGGGCAGTGCGGCTACCATCCGAATCCGAGGAGTCGGTACTGTAAACGATGCAGAACCGTTGTTTGTGGTAGATGGAATGCCGGTGACAGATATTAACTATTTGAGTACATCAGACATTCAGTCAATGGAAATCTTGAAAGATGCTTCTGCATCTGCCATATATGGTTCTCGTGGGGCCAACGGTGTCATTCTTATCACTACCAAGAAGGGTACGGTAGGCAAGACGACCGTGACGTTGGATGCTTACTGGGGAGCCAGTAAGATTCTGAACAATCTGGACCTGATGTCTGGTCCGGAATGGTATGACTATCAGACGGAACTGAACAAATATAGAAGCGCGCCTATTGATTTGGAACTTGTGAACAGGAATACCTCTACAAATTGGATGGATGAAATTTCACAGACTGGATTTATGCAGAATTACAGTGTGGGCGTAAGTGGCGGAAAGGCCGACGATTATAAATTCAATCTGGGACTGAATTATATTAGTCAGGAGGGTACCATCAAACGGACTAAGTATGAAAGGTTTAACGTACGTCAGAGTTCGGAAAAGACTGTGGTGAAAGATCATCTTGTGGTGGGTACCAACTTGTCTGTGGCAAAGTCTGCTGCTACAAGCATCAGCGAGTTTAAGTCTAGCGGAATGTATGATGCCGACTATGGAGTGATGAGTAATGCTATCCGTTTGGATCCGGTGACTCCAGCTCAGAATCCGGACGGCACATACGGATACTCTCCTTATATTGATTACTATAATCCGCTGGCAAGTGTGATGTATGGAGATAGAAATACCGATAAACTGGCCGTCATAGGCAATATGTATGGAGAATGGCAGATTATCAAGGGACTGAAGTTCAAGAGCAGTTTCGGCGTGGAATTCAGAAGAGTGGACAGCAAGAGTTTTTCTCCTGTGTATCAGGTCTCCAACAGTCAGAAGAACTTGGAAAGCAGTCTGTCGAAAAGCCATATAAACGGAAGTTATTATACGTTTGAAAATACATTGTCGTACGATCGGAAATTTGGTGACAAACATTCTCTCTCTGCCATTATCGGTTACACGAACGAATGGGGAAAAAGAGAGACCCTGGGAGTAAGTGGATATGATTTTATCGGCGAATCGGAAAATCTACAGTATATAGATGCTACCTTGGACAAGAACAAGATAACAGGAAACAATAGTGCTACGGAATATGGCTTGATTTCCTATCTGGGTAGAATTCATTACGACTATGCAGACAAGTACCTGATTACTGCTACTTTCCGGCGGGATGGTTCTTCCAAGTTCTCAAAGAGCAACCGATGGGGTAATTTCCCTTCATTTGCACTTGGATGGAGAATTGACAATGAGGAATTTTTCAAGAAAATGAAAGCCAACTGGATTTCATCTCTGAAACTGAGAGCAGGATGGGGACAGATTGGTAATCAGAATATTGGTAGTTATGTAGACCGTAGTTTGTTGTCATTGTGGGCACAGTATGGCGCTTTGTTTGGTGCACGTGAGAACGAAACGTTGTATCAGGGTATTGCAGTGAGAAGACTGGGAAATCCTGACATCAAATGGGAAACCACAGAGTCGTTCAATATCGGTTTGGATGCTAGTTTCTTCAACAGCCGGATGATATTCAGTTTTGAGTATTATTATAAGACTACGAGAGATATGTTGCTTGCAGCTCCTATGCCTGTATATATGGGATATTTTGATAATACTTATACCAATATTGGAGAGGCAAATAACCGGGGTATTGAGTTGAATCTGGAATGGAGAGACCGGGTTCGGGAATTTGAATACAATATAGGTTTCAATATGTCTACTATCCGTAACCGCATGACCAAGCTGAACGGAGGTACCCCTATTTCTGATGGTGAACTGCGTCAGCAGTATGTAACCTATACCAATGAAGGCATGCCTATCAGTGCGTTTTGGGGCTACAAGACCAACGGACTTATCCAGACTCAAGCACAGTTGGATGCCGTGAAGAAACCTGGGGTACAGCCTAATGCTGAATTGGGAGACATTTTGTTTGTAGATACGAATGGTGACGGCCAGCTGGATGCCAACGACAAATGCATGATAGGTAATCCTATTCCGGATGTGATATATGGCTTTAATGTGTCAATGGCTTGGAGAGGATTCGATCTGAGCTTCCAATTGGGAGGAACTTTGGGTAACGAGATTTTCAATGCCATGCGTTATTACACCTATTTCCCCAATGATATAACCAATAAAGACCGGGATTTGCTGAACTACTGGACTCCTCAGAATACGAATACGGATATTCCTCGTCTCACTGGTACCGACGTCAATGACAATGACCGAATTTCTGACAGATATGTAGAAAACGGATCTTATTTGCGTCTGAGAAATGCGCAGATAGGTTATACCTTGCCTTCGTCTATAGCCAAGAAGATGAAGATGCAGAATGTACGTTTCTATATCAGTGGTCAGAATCTGTTTACAATAAGTGGATATAGCGGTCTTGATCCTGAAGTAGGTCAGTCTACATCTTTGTCAAGAGGAGTGGATTATGGTATCTATCCTCAGTCTAGAACTTTTACTGGTGGTATTAATATTACTTTTTAATTGTACAGGCTTATGTTAAAGAATAAATATATTATAGGAATTGCATTTGCCGCTATATGCGGATTCAGCAGTTGTGTAGATTTGGATATGGCGCCATTGGGTAGTCTTGAGGCTGGTGAAGTGCAAGATGAACGACAGGCTTTCCTGCGTCTGGCGGCTGTGTACTCAGACATGAAGGATTTCCGTTATACCTGGTCCATGCAGTGCTTTGGTGATGTATTGTCGGAGGATGCCACATATAGTGGCTCGGCCAATGATGCGGCTACCTTTGAGCTGATGGAGAGTTTTCAGTATCCGGCAGATCATAATGAGATTTTGAACAAATACAAGCAGACTTATCAGTGCATAAACAAGGCAAATTTGATTATCCGTGACTTGGAGGCTGTTTCCGATGAGATGTTTTCTGAGTATAACAGAGAGCAGATGATAGGAGAGGCGAAGTTTATTCGCGCGTATTCTTATTTTGAACTGGTAAAGACGTTTGGAGGAGTTCCGCTTTATACGGATGTATTGGGACTGGATCATGAAAGATTGGGACGTTCTACTCCTGAGCAAGTTTATGCAGTAATAGAGAAAGACCTTCAGGATGCGGCTGAGGTGCTTCCTTTGAAAAGTGAGATTCCTAATTATGAGAAAACGTATGCAGGACGAATCACCCTCGGAGCTGTTTATGCGATGCAAACCCGTGTTTTCCTTTATGAAAAGAAATATAATGAGTTGAAGAAAGTATTCGAAGAGAAAATCTTGCCTTTAATTCCACAAGAATATGATTTGATGCCTAATTATGCGGATATATTCAAACTGTCGGGAGAACATTGCATAGAATCTATCTTGGAGGTAAATATGTATAACTCTACCACCCAGTCTTCATGGAATGTAAACAATGGTAACCGTCATGTACTTATGTCCATGCCTCGAAATATGACCATCGGATTTGGTTGTGCACAACCTACACAGGCATTGGCCGATGCATACGACGCAGCAGGTGATACGGAGAGAAAGACTGCCACTTTGTTGTCTCACGATGAGGCGATAGCGATAGAAAAGGCAGCGAAAGGAGAAGATATTCCGGCCATTACGGATGATAGAACAGGCTGGTATAATCGTAAACTTTATCTTGGTCCTGATGAGAGAGAAGAAAACAGGGGCAACAACCAGCCTACCAACCTCCGATTGATTCGTTTGGCAGAAGTCTATTTGAACTATGCGGAGGCTTGCTGTAAGACAGATGATCCGACTACTGCAACGGAATATCTCAATAAGATAAGAAATAGAGCACATTTGCAGGATTATCCGAATAATCCGGGCGATGACAACCTGGACTTGTTTGAGGCTATCATGCAAGAGCGTCATTTGGAACTGGCGATGGAAGGATTCCGTTTCTTTGATGTAGTACGTGTAGGATGGGGCGAACAGGTATTCAAAGAAGGATTCAAGAGTGCTGTCGGCAACTACCAGCCGTTTAAGGCAGGAGCAGAAGTGTTGCCTATACCTCAGATTGAGATTGACATCAGCAACGGAGTAATCAAGAATTGATGCACGGTGTATCGTTCTTGAAAGTCGGTTGTGTGGAATCTTTTTGTTCTATATTCTTATTAAAATAACAGATATGAAAAAAATATGTTTGTTTTGCTTGTTCCTCATTGCAGTATCATTGACCGGTGAGGTGCTTGCACAAAAGAAGAAACCTCGTATCGGAATTGCAGGTATCCAGATAGAAAACAGTGTATTCATGCCTAACCGGCAATCCATTGTGGGCATGCCGGTTAGAATGCCCGACTATTTAAGTCCTGATTCTGTGATGGGCCAGTCGGCCACATGGCTCCCCGCCTTGATAGGCAGGGGAGGGGGCAGAGGGCCGGTCACGAAAGAATCGTATGATGCGTTTGTG
>OAWS01000768.1_pt1 | contig 22488 bp, 18 predicted proteins | sample 1517141 | NCBI WGS metagenome assembly OAWS01 (sample SAMEA2580173, study PRJEB22360) | human gut metagenome | biome: human gut; feature: human-associated habitat; material: faeces | place: Denmark | collected 2008/2010
CCCCCTGCCAGCCGATATACTTCGCCTGATCCTGCGTCGTGAGTTCCGACATGTAAACGCCGTCGGCCGCGATGTCGTGCGTAGCGCCGCTGAAGGCAACGATGGCAAAGACGGCGATCGTAACGGCGAAGAACGACGGAAGGTGAAGCGACAGGGCCGCAAGGCCGAACAATATACCGCTTAGGAGCTGTGTCGTGACGACGAAAAACTTTTTGGTACGGAAGATTTCCAGAAAAGGGCTCCAAAGGAACTTGATCGTCCATGGCCACATGATAAGCGATGTCCAGAACGCGATTTGTGCGTCCGAGATGCCGAGATCCTTGAACAGAACAGCAGAGATCATGTTCAGAACCACGAACGGCAAGCCCATCGCAAAGTAGAGCGATGGAACCCATTTCAAAGGAGAATGTTTAAGATGAATAAGAGATTGCATAATACACAAATAAAGGGATGCTTAAAGCATCTATTTCGATTATTTATGTAACCTTACGCCCTAATCCCGTAAGAGGGATGAATCAATGATATATTGCAAATATAGAAGAAAAATATCTATTTCTCAAATAGATATTAAAAAAGGTTTTATAGAAGGGATGTATAACCTTAATGCACTAAGAGGCCACCTTTATTTTTTAGGCGGATAATTTAGTGGAGTGAAAAATTCGCCAAGGGTAATATTATAGAATTCGCAAAGTATTGAGAGTGAGATGGTCGTAGGTTTCTTACTCCCGTTCTCAAAATGGAAAATATCTAATCCTGTGTGCTCGATCAAATCTTCTTGCGAAAAGCCATAGATAGAACGTAACTCCTTCATTCGAACTATGATTAATTCGGATAGTTTCTCATCTATGCGTTTGGGCTTATGCGTTTTCATTGTACAAAAATGGCCCCGCATCGTAATTTTGTACTCTGTATATATAGACAGAATTATTTTTTTTCATATATTTGCCGATGCAGAAATTTTCCGAACCAAATACAGAAATTATGCTAACTTTGCGATTAAATAGTTCGGCATAGCCGATTGACATAACACTATAAGGAGTAAACAACTCTTTATACCTTGCAGCAAACATAGGAACCTCTTTCGAGAGGGTTTGACATGGGTATAATAGTTGTCAGTCCTTGTTATGTCCTGCTCAAAATTTGAGCAGGGCTAACTTGGGCGCAGGACAGCTTTCCGTGTCGGGTTTCCTATGACCTGCTGTAAGGGGCTGATACCGCGCCTCTTTTTTTGTGGCATCATAACTTAACTCAGCAGATTCTGCCATGTAAATAAGTGGAATTGGAACAGCACAATGAAACTATGAGAAAATCGAGAGCAGCCTGATAAATTAACGGACAATCGTTATTTTAATACATTACAATTACGGAAGGGGCTGCTCTCATTTTCATTTATGCCACATATAAGGTAGCAATAGAAGGATCGTAGGTAGATAATCGCCCAAATCATCGCGTAATATTTTCAGGCAACATTGCATTCTGCGTGTAACTTGGCGTACAGTCAAATTATAGTGCCGCGCAATTTCCTCATAGGTTTGCCCTTCAAAGCGATGTGCAATAAAAACTTGTGCAGACAGTTCCGGCATCTCGGCCAAAGATTTGCGGAATATCATTTCGATTTCATTCGAAAAAAGGAATTTCGCAAGATCGCACTCTTCAAGAGTTTCTAAGTTGACCTGTATGTCCCTGCATGCACGTTGATAAATATTTTGTTGAGTGCGTAACTTTGATTGCCGTTCCCGGAGGGCATCTATACACTTGTGGCGGACAGTAGTAAGAATATAGGCTGGAGCATCGGCAGGTTCGATTCGTATAGCTTCTCTGTTTTCCCAAAAATACACGAAACTGTCGGTTACGAGATCTTCGGCAAGCGCTTTATTTTGAATATAGGCGTTTGCAATTACTATAAACCGTTGCTTGTATTCAGCGTATATATACTCAAAATCGTTTGTCCCGATCATCCCGAAATTACATGCAGTGAGAGGTTCGCTTCATTAGTACAAAGTTAATCTATATTCTGTAAAATCAAAATCCACCTGTTATTTTGTATATAACATCATATTCATCAGTCAGATATAATATAATCAATTTTTTGCAATATTTAATAAAAATATTTATTTGCAGAAAAATGGGAAAATAGGGGGTAAACTACCCCCTGCTCACTCGCTATATAATAAAACGCAAATTATAATGGATGCTAAAATAGTGAATAAAGAAATTTTGTTTAAGTATTTCAAAGGGGAGGCCACCCCCGATGAGCAGGAGCGTATCCATGAATGGATCGCTGAATCTCCTTCGCACAAGGAAGACTTTAAGATGTACCACCTGATGTTCGATGGAATTGCTCTATATGGCGATAAGTCTCCGATAATTGCACAGCAACCGAAACCCCGGATGATAATGCAGAAGGTCATACGTTATTCCGTTGGCGTTGCAGCCGCAGCTATGTTGATTGCCGGTGGTTATTATGCAAGCAGAGTGCAGTATGCCGGCTCTTTGTCCGAACAGTATACGACCATATCCGTTCCTGCCGGACAGCAGATGCGAATGTCGCTTGCCGATGGATCGCAGGTGCAACTCAATTCTGGTGCGAAAATAGAATACCCCGTTGTATTTTCCAATAAGTTTCGCATTGTCAGATTATCGGGTGAAGCGATGTTCAATGTCGAGCACGATGCAAAGCGTCCTTTCATTGTAGAGACTTTTGCAACGAAGATACAGGTTCATGGCACTAAATTCAATGTATCGGCAGATAAATCCCGGAATTATTTTTCAACGACCCTTGTGGAAGGAGCTATTCAGGTGACCAATAATTCAAATCCGCAGGAAACTCTCTTCATGAAGCCCTATGATGTTGTTGTTCTCGCTGACGGGCAACTTTATAAAAGACATACGGACAACCTGCGTGATTTAGGATGGGCCGAAGGTCTTATCCATATTAAGAAGATGCCTTTCGATGAATTGATGGCGACATTTGAACGAGTATTTGACGTCAAAATCATAATCAAACGCGAGAAACTGCCTGAGATCAATGTTAAAAATGGCGAAATACGAATTTCGGACGGTGTGGAGTATGCGCTTCATGTTCTGCAACAGATTTCCGATTTCACTTATGAAAGAGACCTGACATCGAACGTAATTGTAATAAAATAACCTTTGTTTAAACTAAAAAAAGTAGAAAATACGATAGCCTATGAGAAAATAACAGTTAGAAAATCAATGATATATGACAGCTTAAAAAAATGCCTGCGAATGAGCAAGATTCGCAGGCGGAAGATAATAAGCTAAATAAACCCTGTAACCTATTACCTAATTTAACAAAAGTATGGAAAAAACAGTATTCTACAAAATTCGGAGACTGTTTAGGCTTACTTTCGTCCTTACTCTGAGTCTGTATTGCCTTGCTGCGAAGGCGCAAGTTGCACGTTTGTCTTTGAATATGCAACAGGTTCCGCTCCAGCAGGTAATGGATGAGATCAAAAATCAAACCAGATATTTGTTCGTTAATCAGAACGTAGAGAATGTCGACCGAAAAGTAAGTATTCAAGTCGTTAATAAAACCATTCCTGAAGTTCTGGATCAACTTTTCGCTCCTTTTAATATTGGCTATAAGATTGACCAAACAAACATCTACATTTTTGAAAAAACGAAAGTTGAGAATAAGTCTGTTGCAGTAACCGGTAAGGTTCTCGATGCCGGTAATATGCCGATTGTCGGGGCTTCTGTTATTGTCAAGGGCACTACAACCGGTGTAAGCACCGATGCAGATGGAGCATTTGCTCTTCAAATACCTGCCCCCGCTGCAACAGCCCAGCTGGAAATCAGTTATCTGGGATATGATCCTGTTGTTATTACTGTCGGCAACCAGACCTCTTTCGATGTCGTACTCGCAGAGACGGCATCGGAGATCGAGTCGGTGATTGTTACGGCCCTTGGTATTAAACGTGAAGAGAAAGCCTTGAGCTATAATGTGCAACAGATCGAGGCATCGGATATCACGACTGTCAAAGATGCGAATTTCATGAACTCGCTGACAGGTAAAGTCGCCGGTGTTACGATTAATGCTTCGTCGTCAGGTGTCGGCGGTGCATCGAAAGTCGTGCTGCGCGGTAACAAGTCCATTTCGCAGTCGTCGAATGCCCTCTATGTGATCGACGGTATTCCGATGTATAACTTCGGCGGAGGCGGCGGTACGGAGTTCGACTCGAAAGGTGCTACGGAAGCCATCGCGGACATCAACCCCGAAGACATCGAATCTATTTCGGTGCTGACAGGTGCTGCTGCAGCTGCCCTCTATGGTTCGAATGCTGCTAATGGCGCTGTGATGATCACCACGAAAAAGGGGCAGGCCGGAGCATTGAAAGTAACGCTTTCGAGCAATACGGAGTTTCTGAACCCGTTCGTTCAGCCGGAATTTCAGAATCGTTATGGTACTGGGCTGAACGGCACGGCATCCGGTTCGGCGGTATATAGCTGGGGCGAAAAGTTGACGCCCGCAGCACGCTTGGGTTATACCCCTGATGACTTTTTCGAAACAGGACATGTCTATACCAATGCTGTAACGATTTCGGGCGGTACGGATAAAAACCAGACCTATTTTTCGGCCGCCTCTGTAAATTCGGACGGTATCATCCCCAACAATGAGTATGACCGTTATAACTTTACATTCCGGAACACTTCGTACTTTCTGAAAGATAAACTGCGTTTGGATGCTTCGGCCAGCTACATCTATCAGCAGGATCAGAACATGACCAATCAGGGTGTCTACTCCAACCCGCTTGTTCCGGCTTACCTGTTCCCCCGGGGAACGAATTTCGATTCCTACCGGATCTTCGAACGTTATAATCCGGCTTCCAAGCTCATGGAGCAATTCTGGTCGGAAGATTTGGAAGGCGGCGACCTCAGAATGCAGAACCCTTACTGGATCGCTTATCGCAACCTTCGCAACACGGACAAGAAGCGCTATATGCTCTCCCTCTCGGCCAGCTACGACATCCTTCCGTGGCTCAATGTCGCAGGACGTGTGCGCATAGACAACTCGAACTCGCTTTATACGCAGAAACTCTATGCCTCGTCTAATACGACGATTACGGATGGCGGTAAGAACGGCCACTACACCGAACAACGGGAATACGATACGCAGACCTATGCCGACATCATGGTAAATATCAACAAGACGTTCGGTGACGACTGGTCGCTGCAAGCCAACATCGGCGCGTCGCTCAATAATATCAAAACCGATCTGTTGAGCTATCGGGGCCCGATTCAGGAAAACGGACTTCCGAATGTGTTCAATGTTTTCGACTTGGACGATGCAAAAAAGCGAGCAGAAAAATCCGGATGGCAGGAGCAGACGCAATCTATCTTTGCTTCGGTCGAAGTAGGCTGGAAGCAGATGCTCTATCTGACCGTTACGGGACGTAACGACTGGGCATCCCAACTTGCTGATTCGCCGCAATCGTCGTTTTTCTATCCTTCCGTTGGTTTGTCGTGGGTACCCACCTCTCTGTGGGACATGGGCAATGCTCTGACCTATCTGAAAATTCGTGGCTCAATCGCCTCCGTCGGTATGCCTTTCCCGCGGCATCTGACCATCCCGACCTACGAATACGATGCCACGAATAAGGTCTGGACAGCCAAAACCCACTATCCGATCGGGGATTTGCATCCAGAACGCACTCGTACGTATGAACTGGGTCTGGACGCCCGCTTATGGAAACATATCAGTCTTGCGGCTTCGTGGTACTGGGCAGACACCTACAACCAGACGTTCGACCCGCAGATTTCCGTATCATCGGGTTATTCGACGATCTATCTCCAGACGGGTCACGTGCGCAATACGGGTGTAGAAGCATCGCTCGGATATCAGAATCAGTGGCGCGATTTCGGATGGTCCACGAATTTCACCTTCTCATGGAACAAGAACGAGATTGTCGAACTCGTACACAACTATAAACATCCGGAAACCGGGGAATATATCACCAAGGAGCGTTTGGAGATCAAAGGTCTCGGCAAAGCGAAATATATCCTCAAACCGGGCGGTACGCTGGGAGATCTTTACACCAATTCCGACCTCGTGTACAACGAAGACGGCTATATCGAGGTGGACAAGAACGGAAACGTAGCCGTCAAGGACGACTATATGGATGACATTTACCTCGGCTCTGTGTTCCCGAAATACAACCTCGCATGGCGTAATGATTTCAACTATAAGGGTATCAATCTCGGCGTACTGTTCACGGCCCGCATCGGCGGTATCTGTTATTCGGCTACGCAAGCCAATATGGATTTGTACGGCGTGTCGGAGGCCTCGGCCGCAGCCCGCGATGCCGGTGGCGTGATGATTAACGGCCGAGACATGATCGACGCCCAGAAATGGTATCAAGTAATCGGTTCGCAGTCGGGATTACCGCAGTATTACACTTATTCCGCTACGAATGTCCGCTTACAGGAGCTTTCGCTGGGTTACACGTTCCCTTCGAAATGGTTCCGCGACAAGATGCGTATGACCGTTTCGTTCGTAGGCCGTAACCTGTGGATGATCTACTGCAAGGCCCCGTTCGACCCCGAAGCCGTAGCTTCGACGGGCTTGAACTATCAGGGTATAGACTACTTTATGATGCCTTCGATGCGTAATCTGGGCTTTAATGTGAAATTCCAATTCTAAAGAACAGCAAGACCATGAAAAAAATGAGTCATAAAATGCAGCAGTTGCTGCTTTCGGTAGTGCTGCTCGGCATGGCTGCCTGTACGGGCGATTTCGCGGATATCAATCGTAATCCGAATGAAGTAACCGACGAACAGTTGCAGGCTAACAATTATAAGGTCGGCACGAACATTAAAACCTTGCAGGGACTTGTCGTTCCTACGCAGGAGCACATGTATCAATTCCTCGAAAGTATCGTTGGCGGTCCTTATGCCGGATATATCGGGGCTACGGTAGATACATGGGAAGCTAAGTTCGAGACTTTCAATCCCTCTGCCGATTGGCGTAAATGGCCTTTCGTGAATGTTATCAGCGAAACCTATCCGGCTTATAGAGCTATTATCAACGGTACGGACGATGTCGCGGCCCATGCTTTGGCGAAATTGTTCCGCATTGCCATCATGCAGCGCGTGTCGGATAGCTATGGGCCTATTCCTTATACGAAAATCATGGAAAATAAGACGGAATCGCTCGAAGTTCCCTATGATACGCAGGAAGAGGCTTATATGCAGATGTTTGCTGAGTTGGAAGAGGTGATCGCTGCCCTGAAGGACAACCTCACACTGCCCTCGGATGCTTTCGGACGCTACGACGGGGTGTACTCCGGTAATATTTCGCAATGGCTCAAATTCGCCAATTCGCTCAAGTTACGTATGGCTATGCGCCTTACTGAAGTCGACACGGAGCTGGCGAAAACGAAAGCCGCAGAAGCTATTGCCGACGGCCTTATTACGGACAATGCGGACAATGCCTCCATGGCTACGACGGACAACCGAACGACACTCATTTACAACGACTGGGGCGACCACCGCGTCGGAGCCGATATCATCAACTATATGAATGGTTACAAAGATCCCCGGCGGGAGAAAATGTTTACGACGGTCAAACTGAAGGAAAACGGTCAGGAAATACAGGGCTATGCCGGCATACGTATCGGCATCAATGTTTCCAGTAAATCGCAGGCCGTGTCGTCCTATTGCAATATGATCGTTACGAGTACTACTCCTTATATGTGGATGAATGCTGCCGAAGTGACTTTCCTGCACGCGGAGTATGAATTGCGCTGGGGATCGCGTGAAACCGCGAAATCGCTCTATGAGCAGGCCATCCGCCTTTCGTTCGAAGAACGTGGAGCTTCGGGAGCCGACACCTACATTGCGGATAATACTTCGCAGCCTGCGGCCTATAACGATCCAATCGGCAAATACTCGGTAGCTACTCCCCAAAGTTCGGTTACGATTGCATGGGACGAGAGTGCCGCGGATATCGAAACCAATCTGGAGAAAATCATCACCCAGAAGTGGATTGCTATTTTCCCGTTGGGAACCGAGGCTTGGGCGGAACATCGTCGTACGGGCTATCCCAAACTCTTGCCCGTTGTGGAAGATAAAAGCGGTGGCGCTGTCGATATTAATCTGGGAGCCCGGCGTCTTCCCTATCCGGTAGAAGAATATACTGAAAACCCGGCCAATCTTCAGGCTGCTATCGCTGATTTGAACAGTGAGTCCGTAAATGGCGCAGGCGATACGCAGGGAACGCGCGTTTGGTGGGATCGTAAAACTTTCTAACGAAATACTATATGGAAAACAATAAAATAATACGCCGTATGTTGCGTCTATGGGCGCTGATCATGGCTGCGGGCATCTCTGCTGCATGTAGTGATTGGACGGAGCCGGAGGCTGTCGATCAGGAGATCGAGCGTCCCCATGAGCAGAATCCGGCATTATGGCAGCAATATACGAAAGCCGTTCGTGCATACAAGCAAAGTGAACACTTCTTCGTATATGCCCGTCTCTACAATTCACCCCAACCGGCATCCAGCGAAAAAGATTTCATGCGCTGCTTGCCCGACTCGCTCGATTTCGTATCGCTTACAAACGCTGATAACTTTTCGAAATACGATGCCGAGGATATGAAACGAATGCGGGAACTGGGTACTCGTGTACTGTATCAGGTCGACTATGCAACCCGTTCCGAAGAACTGTCGGATGCGACAAAACTCGGAGCCTATCTCGATCGGGTTATCGCATCCGTAGCAGCCAACGGATTGGACGGATATTCGTTCACCGGTATTCCGAACGCCTCGATTCCGGCAAGGGCCGAAGCTGCGGCTTTGATCGTGTCGAAACTCTCGGCCGCAAAAACCGCGGAACAGGTGCTTGTTTTTGAAGGCAACCCGCTTTTCGTCAATGCGGATGATCGGACGAAAGTCGACTATTTCGTACTCGATACGGATGCGACGACTACCGCCACCGAACTGAAATTGCAGGTTCTCAATGCGACGGGCTACGCCGCTGTCCCTGCAGAAAAGTTGCTGTTGGCTGCCGCTGCCGGAGCCCCGTTCAACGACGAGGAAGGCGAAGAATATGCAGCCATCACGGAAATAGCGAACAGGGTCGTATCGCTCGGGCCTTTGTGCGGGCTGGCAGCATACGATATCCACAATGACTATTATGATCTGGATATGAATTACAAAATTATCCGGAATGCCATTCAGACATTGAACCCATCTAAATAAAGTGAGCCATGAAATTTGTAAAACAATATCTGTTCCTGGCCTGCATCGCGTTGCTTGCGGTTCAAACGTCTTGTACCGATTACGATGCCGATGGTCATAAATTCGACAATGTAGTCTATTTCGACGTGTCCGAAACGAACGATGTGCAGTCTGCGATCATCAAGAAAACATTGGATGAAACAGACAAGAACTTCTCTGCGACGCTGGCCTATCCCTCCGAGCAGGATGTAACGCTCTCCATCGCCGTCGATCCGTCCCTCGTCGCAACCTATAATGCCCGTTTCAATACGTCGTGGACGCTGCTCGATGCCAAATATTATACCCTTTCGGATGAGCATGTGACGATTCCGGCGGGTAAAACGACTTCCGATGTGTTGTCCTTGCATTTTCAGGGATTGATGGGCGAAGGGGAAGAGCAGACCGGAGAACTGCCCGTAGATGAAACTTACCTCGTGCCGGTTACGATCTCCCAATCCTCGATTCCGACACTGCACAGCTCCTCTACGATCTACTATGTCGTAAAACGCTCGTCGAATATCACGACTGCGGCTCAGCTTACGAATAACTGGATTAATTTCAAAACGCTCGACACCTACAGCGAGCAGAGCATGGCTTTCAACAATCTGACGGCCGTCACATACGAAGCCTTGATCTATATCGACAATTTCGCTACGTCTATGACGACCGATCAGGGTACGGCGACTTCGGTTAGCATTTCTTCCGTGATGGGCGTCGAGGACTACTTGCTGCTGCGTATCGGCGATACGAATTTCGAGCGTCAGCAGATTCAGTTCGACGGTTCGGGAAGCGGCTCGTCGTTCGGGAAATTCCCCGATCGCGACGCTTCGAAGAACCTCAGCGCCGGACAGTGGTACCATATCGCTTGTACTTACGATCAGGCAACCCGTATCGTTCGTATTTACGTGAACGGGGAGCTGCAGAGCGAAGGTACGGAGATGGGTATTTCCGCGATGAACGACGACAACAAGATCAATCTCGCCATGCGTGCCCTGTATGACCTCTACCTGAACAATCCGGAAGATGAATCTTATAAGAAGTATAGCGGCTGGGGCGATGCCCGCCAGTTCTTCATCAGCTATTCTTACGACAACTACCGCCCGCTCAACGGTAAGATCGCCGAAGCGCGTGTCTGGTCGGTAGCCCGTACCGCAGAGCAGATCTGGGAGAATATGTATGAAATTGCCGAACCTGAAAACGACCCGACACTCCTCGGTTATTGGAAATTCAATGAAGGCTCGGGCAATGTCATAAAAGATTATTCTCGCTACCATAACGACGGCGTTGCCGAGAAGGATCTCGTATGGCCCGACGGAGTGGAGATTCCTAAAATTAACGAAACAGAAGAATAATTTATGAAAGCGATAATAAAGAGAGCAAATGTAGCGATGGCGCTCTTTTGTGCGGCGGCCGTCGCGGGCCTTGCGGCTTGCGATGCCGACCCCGTAGGAGCTTCACGCGGCGAACTTCCGGACAAGGAGCCGCTGGAAAATACGCATGTATTGATTCGCAGCCAGTTTTCTCCGGTCGAGCGTGCTGTCGTATACCTGGCAGAGGGTGCCGGGACGACCAGCGATCCGATGTATTGCCGGCTGACCAGTCCGGCCGAGAAAGCCCTGCAAATCCATGCCCTGCCCGACGAATCGCAGGTCGAGGCGTATAATGCCAAATACGGAACGGAATTCCTGACGATGCCGGCTGCCCATATTGATATCGCCGATCACGGTCTCTTCTCGGTGCCGGCCGGAGCCCGGGAGTCCGAAAAGATCCGGGTGACGTTCAAGGCCGACGGTCTCGTTGCCGGGAGATACCTTGCCCCTATCAGCATCTCGTCCGACGATGTCACCCTTTCCGATAACGGCGGAATGCTCTATTACGTCGTCAAGGTTCGCGGCCCGGAAGTCGGCGAATATGAATTGGACACCGAGAATACGACCGTATTCTATGTCAATACCTCCGACTACTCTCCGCTGCTGGCCGACGTTTGGGTCGTGGCGAAAGAAGACCCGAATGACGTGAGTGTTCCGACGCTATGGGAGCGAACCTTCGGCAATATCGTCAATCTGCGTATCGTGCAGATCGGCTACGACGAAGCTACGGGCCGGGCCAAACTGTTTCTGAATTCGGATATCCGTTACGTATTGGAACATGCCGACCGGCATATCCGCCCGCTTCAGGACAAGGGCCGCAAGGTCTGCCTCTGCCTCGAAGGCAACGGCTCCGGACTCGGGTTCTGTAACCTTTCGGACGAACAGATTGCCGATTTCGTCGCGCAGGTAAAAGCCTGTTTGGAACTGTATGATCTGGATGGTGTCAACTTCTTCGACCGTAACGCCGGTTATGGGGAGGTGGAAGGAATGCCGGATATGAACACGACTTCCTATCCCAAGTTGATCAAAGCCATGCGCGAAGCCATGCCCGACAAGCTGCTGACGCTGGCGGACTACGAGGAGCCCACCGAATATTTCTGGGATACCGAAGCTACCGGAGGCATCGAGGTCGGGAAATACCTCGACTATGCATGGTCGGGATATATGAGCGAAGGCGAGGATGTGCAGATTCTCGACCCGTGGGGTGTCGTCGACCAGTCTATGGGAGAAGAGATGGGAATGATGTTCCCGATCAATAACCATCCCCGCAAGCCGATTGCCGGGCTGCAGCAGTCGCAATACGGAGCCTTTGCCGTACCATTCTATGATGTTAATAATCCGGCTCAGACAGAAGCGATAGGACTTATGAACCTGTATATTTGGCGGCTGTGCGAGTGGAGTGCCAATAATATCCTTATGTTCGGCGATTTGATCACCAACTTACAAGGAGTTTATGAAGGACAATGGGAGTCAATAGTAAGTCAAACTCTAATGGTCTATTATCCGGACGGAATGGACGGTGTATATCTGTATGGGGTGTATATCGCTCATAACCCCAACGGAAATATTGAAAACCCCATTACGGCTGGTTTATATTATGGCGATTATGCAAAAGACTGGTAAAACTCGGTTACTTGATGCGGACTTACATCATAAAAACAACCTAATTTCTAATTTAATCAAATCAATGCAATGAAAAGAAAATGTTTATCTTTTGCAGCAGCCCTGTTCGTAGCAGGCGCTATGTTCACCTCGTGCGCTAACGATCCGGAAGAAGCTCCGGTTCAGCCCGATGAAACTCAGATTACGACCCGTGCATACGGGGACAAGTCGCCGATCGTTTCGGTCTATGTCGAGATCAACGACAACGACCCGCGTATCGTAACTTCCTACAAGGACGGTAACGGCAAAGCGTTCATCGACCTTGTACATCTCTTCGCAGCCAACGTAAACGTGGACAGTGACGGACATGCCGTTATCTATTTCAACGACAAGATGGCGCCGATGTTCGCCGATTTCCACACCTACCTCGATCCGATCAAGGCACAGGGTACGAAGGTGCTGCTGACGATCCTGCCGAACTGGCAGCACAAAGGTATGGCCAACATGGATGTCGCTGAGGCCGACCGTTTTGCCGATATCCTGACCTACATCGTCGATACCTACCAACTCGATGGTATCAGCTTTGACGACGAATACGCCGATTATTACGACTACGTCGACAATTCGTATTCGTACATCATCAAGGCCCTGCGTGCGAAACTCGACACCAAGTTCGGGGCCGGTGCCAAGCTCATCACGGTATTCCAGTGGGGCAATTACGGCCAGATCGACGCTGCTGCCGGCGCGATGCTCGACTATGCGGATCACGGCACTTTCGGAGCGAATGTATTCTATTCTTCGAGCAGTATCAGCGGCATGACGAACGACCGTTGGATGCCGCAGGCTATCCAGTTGGGCAACTCGTATAACGCTCTTACCCTTAATCAGATCAAGAATCGCTCCTCGCAGGCTGCCAGCGGCAACTACGGCGGTATCATGATGTTCAACATGCGTCGTTACAGCGAGCGCAGCCCGCTGCCCGTATTCCAGAAGATCGCCGAAGGCGCTTTCGGAGGAACGGTAACCTACGACGGCACGGATTATACCCGTAGCTGGACGCCCGATCCGAACGGCTACACGATTACGAAGAACGATGTGCCTGCTTACCAGCCCACATTCACTGGCAACTGATCGCTCGTCGTATGATTTAAGTCCGCATATCGAGTGACCGAGTTGTACCGCCGGGCCCGCACGTCATGTTCTGATGTGCGGGCTTTTTATACCACTCAAAGAGTATTCGAACACTGTTTTAATAAGAATTAAACAAATGAAAAACTATCTTTTTAGATTCCTGTTGCTCCTCCTCACGGCCGGATTCCTGCCGGCCTGCATGGAAGACCGGATGCCCGAAAGCGAGAACGCGGTTCCGCAAGACCAGCTCCAGACCCGCGCCTATGGCGACAAAAGCCCCAAGCTGATCGCTATCGTGGAAACCAACGACACTGATCCGCGCAATGTATTGTCCTACCGCATCGGAGCCTCTGCCGACGCCCCCGCCCTGTTCGACATCGTTGAATTTTTTGCGGCGAACATCAACAAGGGGGCCGATGGCAATCCCGTCATCTATCTGAATCCTGAATTGGCGCCGTTGCTGGCCGATTCGGCGACTTATATCAAGCCGTTCAGGGATGCCGGAGTCAGGGTCGTGCTGTCGATACTCGGCAACTGGCAGCCTATCGGGGTTGCCAACATGTCCGAAACGCAGGCGGATAAGTTTTGCGATATCCTCGTCTACATCGTGAAGAAATATGGATTGGACGGGGTTAGCTTCGACGACGAATATGCTGACTATGACAACCTTGTGTCAGGATCGTACGGACGTATCATCAGGATGCTGAGGGCGAAGCTGGATGCGGAATTCCCGGACGGGCATAAGATGATAGGCGTCGACCAATGGGGCAACTACGATCAGATAGATGCCGAGGCCGGAGCGATGATCGATTATGTATATCATGGAATGATGGGTTCCAATGTATTCGTATCGTCATCTTCTGTTGCGGGAGTGGACGACGACCGTTTTTCGCCGCAGACTATCAATCTCAGGAACTCTTATAATGCTATATATTTGAATCAGATCAAAAACCGCTCCTCTCAGACGAAGTCGAACGGTTATCATGCGATCACGACCTACGATTTGCGGGTCGCCACGGAACGCGACCCTTTACCCGTGTTGCAAAAGATAGCCGAAGGAGCTTATGGTTCCACGGTCGTATACGATGGAAATGCGTATGAGCAGAACTGGACATTCCTGCCCGGTGGCCTTACGATTACCTACGACGACGTAATCAATGCCGAACCGGAGCCGGAGCCGACTCCGGAATTTCCGGCGCTGCCAGATGCTGACCATGGAGATAGAAGCCCGCTCAATATGACAACGATTTACGTCGATAAGACCAATCCGCTGAATGCAGGTTCCTATTACCTGAAAGATTCGCTGTCCAGCGAACCATTCCTCGATCTGTGCGTACTGGATGCCGCAAAAATCCACATGCAGCCCAATAATGCCCCGACGCTCTATCTCGGCGAGGACATGAACCTTGTTTTGTCGAACCCCGAGGTATATATCCGGCCCTTGCAGAAAAAAGGCATCAAAGTCCTTTTGCGCATACTCGGCGATGGGCAGGACATCGGTGTTGCCAACATGAGCGAAGATCAGGCCGATATCTTTACGGATATCCTCGTTTGGGTGGTAGGACATTATGGCTTGAACGGCATCACTTTCGACGATGAATATGCCGGTTACTCCTCCTATGTCGACAATTCTTATAGTCGCGTAATTCTCAAACTGAGGGAAAAATTCGAAACTTATTTCCCCAATGAGAGGCGATTGATTACTGTCCGGCAATGGGGCAATTATGGACAGATCGACACTCAGGCCGGGGCTGCTCTCGACTATGCGGATCATGGGACTTATGGGGCGAATGTTTTTATGACATCGAGTCTCATTGCGGGTATGACCAATGAGCGATGGGCACCGCAGTCGATAAAAATATCAATGAATTACAATGCTATTTATCTGATGCAGATAAAAAACCGCTCCAAACAGGCGGTTATAGGTAATTATGGCCTGATAATGACCGACGATATGCGTTCGGCAGACGATGTAGACCCGCTGAATGTATTCTCGAAAATAGCGGAAGGGGCATTTATGGCTGCTGTAACTTATGATGGGAATACCTATGCGAAAGACTGGACTCCGATCGGAAGCAGAACCGTATCCCGAGAAGATTTTGTTTTACCGTAAATAAAAGAAAGGCTGCCGTAGGAAATTAAGAGTTCGCATATCGAGCGACCAAGCTGTACCGCCGGCTTAGGTATACTCATGTTATCAGACGGCAGCCTTTTTTACGATTTGAAAAATTATCAGAAAACCATGTAAACATATCGTCCATCTTTCTGTTTTCCCGATGCGACCGAAATATCCGGTGGTGATGGCTGGATATGTAACTTGCAGCGATTACGTTGCAAAGGTAACATATTTTTCCGAAAATTATGCTACCCGAAAAAATAACGGGCGGGGCGATGCATTACGCGAAGTAGGTCGTGGAAAACCCGTAAGCAATAACACAAAGCCCACGCCCGTTAAGGTCGTTGCTTCTGAAAAAATACCTCGCCCATTGCGGGCGCGGGACTATGAATCTGCCGCTTACTGTAAATTTCCACGTTTACTTCGCAGCAAATGCCGCCCGTTTTTCAACGGATAGCGGTACAAAGATACGAAATAAAAAATAGATTCCGAAGAAATCCCGGTATATTTTTTTCAATAAACATCACTCAATCACACATATAAGATGAAAACAGGTCATTTTGTATGCCGTAGATAATTCCTTATGCAATGGTCGAGCCATCCAGCTGTCAAAAATGCAAATATAGATGGATAGATTGTTACGCACATCCTTATATCGGGCTTTGTTAAAGTCGCTGACTCGGAAGGCCGTTTCGGAAAACAGATTACGAAACTACTTTCACGATTTCGCACAACAGGCTACGACCATCTGCGACGATACGGATGCTCTATCGGCATTGAGGACTTTGAACTATACGCAGGTTCAATTCCGCTCCCTTCTTCGCCGGATTTCCGAACGGGACACTCCGCCGCCGCATTATCTATCCCGGTTTATAAATCAAGCTATCGAGTTCATCCGGACGGAAACAGATTTGTGCTATTATCGCCTTGAACATCCGCAGTATTTTATCTCTGAGCCTGCACCTCAGTCGCCGCTCCATTGGTCTAAAAAATACCATGCTGTCGACCTGTCGGAGATTCTTTGCAGTTTCGATCTGATGAGTCCAAGACCTATTATCTTGTCCGACGGTCGCGAAGCTCCGTTTTATCTGGTTATTCAGCATTTCGAACAATTTCTGAATGTCAAACTCGGAAATCCGGGCGACATCAAACGCCGTGTTCTCGAACGCAAAAAAGATCGCACGAAGTTTACAGAAGCAATATTCCATACCCTGAACGACGATGAGAATGAGTAAACTATTTTTGGCAATTTTTTATGACTACGTAGCTGTCTACGTATGTAAATCGGTATCGGAAAAACAACCATCTTTACCTCCGAAATCCAAATATAATATTATGGCACAAACTACATCTGAACTCGAAGAAAGCCTGCTTATCAGGCTACTCACGACCTCGCCCGACCGACGGCTGACGGATTCGGAACGCAAGGCGTTCGATGCTGCCCATAAAGATTACATCGACGCATTGCAGGCCTTGTCGCAGGATTTGCGGAAATCGCCGCTCGAAATTCTGCATCGACTGATTCGCGCCGACGCCCGGCTATGCCGACTGGAGAATTGCATCTGCGATAAGTACTCGCTGCAAGCCTCGCTGCTGAAATCCGCCATCCAACTGACGAATTTTGAGATCCGCCTGATTTTCACCCGGCTTCGCTATCCGTCCATCGCCGATCCGGTGTCGGTCGAAGTCCCCAAATCGCCGCTGTTCCTCTCCGAGCAATTCACGCCTACGGATATCATGGAGCTTGCTACGGCTCTGCAACTCTCCGGAGCCATACGCCGCATCGACGGCACACGGGTCGATCTGGCGACACTTGTCGATGTGCTTTCCAGAACTTTCAACGTCCGTATCAACAATCCGGAACAGTGTCGCCATACGCTCATCAACCGAAAGTTGCGTCTGACGCATTTTCTCGACATCCTGCGCAACAATCTGATTGCCTATAGCCAGCGATAGGCAGTCTGTTTTCATTTTGCATCACGCTCCGGGAATTCATCTCTCGGAGCGTTCTTTATGCGGTGCGGACAGTGGCGGACTGGAGCGGACATGTTTATCCGTTTTTCTGCCGGACATGTATCTTCGGGACTTTTAATATTCTCTGCCATGCAACAGGAAGATGATTTGAAAGCCCTTGAAAATATCGTGCAGTTCGCCCGCGGGCTGGGTGTGTTCTTTTTGGTGCTGCACGTGTATTGGTATTGCTACGAATGGCTCTCGTTATGCGGTCTGACCTACGTGTATGCTGACCGCATCCTGCTCGATATCCAGCGTACAACGCTTCTTTTCTCCTCTCCCGTCATTACGAAACTCTGCGCCTTTCTGTTCCTCGCGCTCGGCTGCTACGGCACGAAGAGCGTCCGCAACGGCAGGGTCGACAGGCGGCATATCGCCGCCGCCATCAGCCTTGGCTTCCCGCTGTTCTTTTTGAACGGCTTTCTGCTGTCGCTACCCGCAGGGATCGGCTTCCGGGGCTGGAGCTACACGCTGACCCTCGGTGCGGGCTACCTCTGCCTGCTGGCCGCCGGCGTGTGGCTGCGACGACTGATGAAACAACCCCTTGCCGACGACCCGTTCAATGACCGCAATGAAAATTTCCTGCAGGAAGAACGTTATCTCAACAACGAATATTCGGTGAACCTTCCCACCCGTTACCGCTATAAAGGAGAATGGCGCGAGGGATGGATCAACGTCATCAACCCGTTCCGTGCGACGCTGATCCTCGGAACTCCCGGTTCGGGCAAGAGCTATGCGGTCTTAAATAACTATATCAAACAGCATATTGAGAAGGGTTTCTCGATGCTGGTCTACGACTATAAGTTCGATGATTTGACACGCATCGCCTATAACCACCTACTCCGGCATCTGGACAAATACACCGTCAAACCGAGACTCTGCATCATCAACTTCGACGATCCCCGCCGCTCGAACCGTTGCAATCCCATCGACGCCCGCTTCATGGACGATATTTCGGATGCCTACGAAAGCGCCTACGTCACGCTTCTGAACCTCAATAAGACGTGGGTGGACAAGCAGGGCGACTTCTTCACCGATTCGGCCGTCATCCTGCTCGCGGCGATCATCTGGTACCTGAAAATCTATGACAATGGACGCTATTGTACCTTCCCGCACGCCATCGAGTTCCTGTGCCAGCCCCTCGAAAGAATCTTCCCGATCCTTTCATCTTATCCCGAACTGGAAAACTACCTCTCGCCCTTCGTCGATGCATGGAAAAGCAATGCGCAGGATCAGTTGCAGGGACAGGTGGCATCGGTGAAAATCCCGCTCTCGCGTATGATCTCTCCGCAGCTCTATTGGGTGCTTACGGGCAACGACTTCACGCTGGACATCAACAACCCCGAGGAGCCGAAAATCCTCTGCATGGGCAACAACCCCGACCGACAGAGCATCTACGGTGCGGCACTGGGACTCTATAATTCCCGCCTTATCCGGCTTATCAATAAGAAAGGTAAGTTGAAATCATCCCTTATCATTGACGAGCTGCCTACGATCTACATCCGGGGGCTGGACAACCTGATCGCCACGGCCCGCTCGAACAAGGTCTCCGTCTGTCTGGGCATTCAGGATTTCTCGCAGCTGGAGCGCGACTACGGGGAGAAGGAGTCGAAGGTCATCATCAATACCGTGGGCAATATCTTCTCGGGACAGGTCGTGGGCGATACGGCCCGCACCTTGTCGGATCGCTTCGGCAAGATCGTCCAGCTTCGCGAGTCGCACTCGGTATCGAACGAGAACGTTACGACCTCGACCAATACGCAGCTTGAAACGCTGATCCCTGCCTCGAAGATTTCCAACCTCACGCAGGGCATGTTCGTCGGCTCGGTAGCCGACAATTTCGACGAGCGTATCGAGCAGAAAATCTTCCATGCCGAGATCGTCATCGACAACGACAAGGTCAAGGCGGAAACAGCAGCCTATGTCCCCATTCCCGAAATTTCGTCTTTCATCGGCGAAGACGGCAAGGATCACATGGAGGAGATCGTCAAAGAGAATTATTACCGGGTCAAAGCCGATGTCGCGGAACTTGTCCGCCGGGAGATCGCTCGCATCGAGGCCGATCCGGATCTCGCGAAACTTTTACCCAAGAAAAAATAGTTATTTTCCCCTAAAAAAGTTACCTTTGCCGTCCAAATTTTTTAATACTTGAATTATGAAAGAGTTAATTGAAAAAATCCAGCAGGCTTACGACGCATTCTCCGCTGAGGCAGCGCTTCAGGTCGAGAAGGGCAACAAGGCAGCCGGCACGCGGGCCCGCAAAGCCTCGCTGGAGGTTGAGAAGTTGATGAAGGAGTTCCGCAAGGAATCGCTGACCTTCCAGCAGTAGAGACGCCTCATTCAAGCCTGCAAAGGCACTGAAGGGTGTACGCCATATATGGTGTGCACCTTTCTTCATTTCAGGAATATGTTTGGCATTCCACCTCGGAATCATCTTTACAATTCGGCTCTGACATCATTGCAGAAAATACCGACGTGTCGATTCCGACCTCGGTTTTTCAGTCGTACTATTTACTGCTTCTGTAAACCTTTTTCAGGACGGGACAACCCGCAATTTTTGCTTCGGTGCGGACTGGAGCGGACTGGAGCGGACATGGGCTTCGTTTCGGAAAATACACTTCTATATTCGCGGCATGAACCTTTTGTTTCACTAAAAACATTTGCTTTATGTCGGAAGAAAATCAGAATCGACAAGCGGTTCAGGCCCCCGAGCAGGCCGACCCGAAGTACAAAGAAACGTTGTTGCTCTACAACGAACAAAACGGCGCCGTAGAGGCCGTTTCCAAGCTCGACGAACAGAATAAGCGATACAAGCTTACGACGACGCAGCCGCTCACGGCCAACAAGCCGGGCTTTTACGAGTTGCGCGATTACAGTGCGGCGGCAGCTTTCATCCGAGGCTTCAAATCTGTCGAGAGCAACCAGCCGTTCCGGTTCCTCAAGGTTGCCGCCGACAAGGCCAGCGACCTTGCCCAAAAGCTCATCAACCTCGTCAACAACCCGAAAGATCCGGAAGGGCTCAAGGCGCTGCACGAACACACGGTTACCTCCTACCAGCTCGAAAAAGTCAAGTTCAATCCTGTTAATCTTAAATTGCAGGAACTGAAAGAGATGGGCATTGTCGTTTCGTCGGCGGAGTTGGAAAAGATGAAGCACGGCCTTCCCTGTACGGAACTGCACGACGTGAATCTCAAGGTCGGCGATATACCCATTGTCGGACAGTTCGCCCTGCAACCGTATCGGGATATGAACGGCGAGGTGCAGGTCGGCCTGACGAGCGCCCTTCCGCGTCCGGAGTTCGAGCGCGAGGAGTACCGGATGATGTTCTCCACGAGTGAGAAGGAGCAGCTGTTGGCCGGGAAGACTCCCGACCGGCTGTACGAGCTTCCTAACCCGCATACGGGAGAAAAGGAATGGTGCTTCGCCACGCTGAATCCCGCAACGAACCGCCTTGTCACCATCCCGAAGCACGATGTCCCCGACCTGCGTTATTTCAACGGGGTGCGTCTGGACGATACGCAGCAGAACGAGCTGGCTTTGGGCGGCCGTGTCTTCGTCGAAGGCTGCGCCATGCGCGGCAGCGACATCACCTATTCGGGTAAGGTAGGCTTCGATGTTCTCTCGAACGAATACAAGATGACCGACTACCAGTTCAGCCGCCCCTATATCTCTCCGCAGCTCGACAAACAGCTCGACGAGCGTCAGCGCACGGCCCTGCTGAGCCCCGAAGGTCTGGACTGCTCGAAGGAAAAGGATCATCCCATTCTGGGTAAGAACGGCAAAGCGCTGACCTGTATCCTGCGCATCGACCCCCGCTCGAACGGCGTGGTCTACGACTTCTCGCAGCAGCGCCGTCAGGAACAGCAGGAAAAACAGCAGCAGGAACCCAAGGAGTCCAAAGCTGCGGAACAAAGTCAGGAGGCAGATCAGGGCCAAGGTCAGAGCCGCGGCCGCAAACGCTAATCCGCACGCGCGATGGAAAGCCCCGATGAAAAATGGTTCCGGGAACGACTGCGGCATTTCCTCGAAATACGCCATCCTCCGCGTCAGTTCCAGCGTGCGATGCTCGAACGTCGCAGCCGTCTGGCCTTCGAAAGCTATACACAGAGCCTCTCGGCCGGAGAGACCGTCGATCAGGCAATCCGTGCCGCCGACAGCGTGCTGTTCCGGGGCCTGCTTTTCTCGAAATACGACACCGTTCACTTGATCCTCGCCACGGACTTCCCGATCATTCCGGAAAACCAACGGCAGGAGATCGCCCTGCGACTGGTACGTATCTGCGCTCCGATCTTTCGGGCCTACGACCTGAAAGACGACTTTTCGGAGCGTCCGGAATTCCGGCAGCTCAAAGAAGAACTCCGTACCGGCATCCGCACATGGATCGACGAGAACGGCGTCCCGGGCTACCACAGCCCGGCGCGTAAGGAAAAGTCGCCTGTCCCATACTCCGAACAACCCCGATATCCAAAACGCAACAAGCGTAAATAGTTCATTCACTTAATTTCTTATTACACGATGAAAAAGATTCTTTTGGCTGCGACCGCCATGGCCGCCGCCCTGTTCGCCTCGTGCGACAAAGACAATGACCCGTTCACTTCCACAACGCCTGAAACCTCCGATGGCACCCGGATCGCGATCACGCTCACCGGAGCGGACGAGGCCGATACCCGCGCGTTCTTCGACGCTTCGGCTAAGGCCGAGTCGTGGGAATCCTCGCTTTCGTCGCTCTCGGTCTTCGTTTTCGACAACGGCGGCGCCCTCATCATCCGCCGGGATTGCACCTCGTCGGAACTCGCTTCCAAATCTGCGACCTTCTCGCTGCCCAAATCCGCAGCAGGCACCGAATGCTCGTTCTACGCCGTGGCGAACTACGACGCCTCATCGGCCAAGACCCGCGCGGCCCTCACGGCTTTGGTGGAAACCCCCGCAGCCGCCTATAACGGCACCTTCGCCGAGGTGTCCACCAAAGCCAAGCGTTCCGGCGGCTTCGTGATGTCGGGCTCGACATCGAAGACCG
>OAWS01000781.1_pt1 | contig 22084 bp, 20 predicted proteins | sample 1517141 | NCBI WGS metagenome assembly OAWS01 (sample SAMEA2580173, study PRJEB22360) | human gut metagenome | biome: human gut; feature: human-associated habitat; material: faeces | place: Denmark | collected 2008/2010
CAAAGTGAAAGCCAGCGCCTTGAGACGCTGGCTTTCAGCAACAAAGGCTTATAGCCGTCAGCCGAGCCACCCGTTTTACGGGTGGGGGCGACTATTAAGTTTGCAGTTTTTAGTTTTTAGTTTTTAGTGAATGGTTCTAAATTTAAAGGTTTTCTTTGAAAACTACGAACCACGAACCACTAGTCAAAGGCTTTGCCTGTGAGCATTTCGTAAGCTTCTTTGTATTTGGCAATGGTCTTGTCGATGACGTCCTGGGGCAGGAGATAATCGCTGTCCGGGTTGGCTTTGAGCCAATCGCGGACGAACTGCTTGTCATACGACGGCTGGCTCTGGCCGGCTTTGTAGCCTTCGAGGGGCCAGAAGCGGGAGCTGTCCGGTGTGAGCATTTCGTCACCTAAGACGATATTGCCTTTGTCGTCGAGGCCGAATTCGAATTTCGTGTCGGCAATGATGATGCCTTTGGAAAGGGCGTATTCGGCGCATTTTTTATAAAGGGCCAGGGTATAATCGCGGATTTTTTCAGCGTATTCCTTGCCTTTTCCCGGGAAGGTCTTGTCGATGAAAGCGGCGCCTTCTTCGAGGGATACGTTTTCGTCGTGGTCACCGAGTTCCGCTTTCGTGCTCGGCGTGAAGATCGGTTCCGGGAGTTTTTCTGATTCTTTGAGGCCTGCCGGCAATTTGATGCCGCAAACGGTGCCGTCTTTCTGATAGCTTTCCCAGCCGCTGCCCGTGATGTAGCCGCGGACGATGCATTCCATGGGGATCATAGTCAGTTTCTGGCATTTCATGCTGTTGCCGACGAACTGTTCCTGCTGGAAAAATTCCGGCATGTCAGCGTTGTCGACGGAAATCATGTGGTTCGGGATGATGTCCGACGTCATATCGAACCAAAACTTGGACATCTGCGTGAGGATGGCGCCTTTTTTGGTGATCTTGTTCTTGAGGATATGGTCGAAAGCGGAAATGCGGTCCGTTGCAACCATGATAATGCTGTCACCTGCGTCATAGACTTCGCGTACTTTACCGGATTTAAAAGGGGTGTATTCTTTCATCTTGTCTGGCCTCCATGATTCAGAACTTATTTTATTATGGTAGAACAATATTATCATAGCATATTTTTGGGAAAGAAAAAAGAGGCTATCGCATTAAGACAGCCTCTTTTTGAGTTTTAAGTTTGCAGTTTACAGTTTGTAGTGAATGGTTTTAAATTTAAAGTCATCTTCTACAAACTATAAAGCGAAAGGGCTCGTGGTCCGGCTTACTGCAGATAATAAGTCAGGCTGACGCTTTGGCTGAGGGTATTGGTGCCGGCTTCGACAGGCGTCGAAGCGGCGGCTTCCATCTTGTCGGCCCGCAGGCTCATGCCGACTGCATAGACGCGGTTATACGAGGGGCTTGTGCCGGAAATGTTGATTTCCTTGACGGCGCCGAGCTGGCTGCCAGCGGCTTCCACTGCGGCCTGGGCAGCGCGCTGACCGTTGTGGACAGCTTCTTTGATCAGGTTTTCTTTGATCTGGTCGGCGTGTTCATTGGTGAAACGTACGTTGTTGATCTGGTTGGCACCGAGACTGCCGGCCTTGTTGATGACCTGCGATACCATGGTCAGGTCGGTCAGTTTGACTTCCAGGTTGTTGCTTACCGTATACGACGTGACTTTCTGGCCTTTCATGTCGTAGTTCGGCGACATATAGAATCCCGTAGTCTTCATGTTTTCGGCCGGGATGCCCATGGCTTTCAGGGCATTGGTCACTTTATTCATGGCCAGGTTGTTCTTGGTCCGGGCCTGCTGGGCGTCGGCATCGGTGCTGGTCGTACCGATGGTGACATAGGCCGTATCCGGTGCGACTTCCTGCTGGGCATAGCCCGTGACGGTGACGACAGACGGTTCTGGGCCAGCTGCCAGGGACTGCGGGGCAGCGAGTACCAGGGACGACGCCAGCATGGCTGCGACGACCAGGCCTTTCAAGGGTTTATATTTCATAGGTAAGACCTCCTTTTCAATGTGGTTTCATTATACCATATCGGTGAATGTACGTCTATGTAGAACAAATAACGTATTTGTTTATGCCAAATATGACAAAAGTGTTGCATTTTTTTTCGTGGCGTACTATAATAGCCACAGATACATAGAAAAAGCTAGGGGAGCCTTTGGGCTGAGAAAAGTGACGGATTACACTTGACCCTTTACCTGATGCGGATCATGCCGCCGTAGGGAAGCTTTACGGGATTATAAAGCTCACCTGCGGAGGACCGTAGGGCGAGCTTTTTTTATTGCATTGGATTATTTTTTTGTATAGGAAGGGTGTTAGTAATGGATTACACAACACAGATGGATGCTGCCCGCAAAGGTATCGTCACGCCGCAGATGAAGATCGTCGCTGAAAAGGAACACATGCCTGTCGAAAAACTCATGGCCCTCGTCGCCAGCGGCAAAGTCGCCATTCCGGCCAACAAAGTCCACACCAGTCTGTCGCCGGAAGCCGTCGGCCAGGACTGCCGCACCAAGATCAACGTCAACCTCGGCGTTTCTCCGGAACACAACAACCATGAAGAAGAATTGCAGAAAGTCCAGAATGCCATCGACATGAAAGCCGAAGCCATCATGGACTTGTCTAACTTCGGCAAGACCCGTGAATTTCGCCGTAAACTGGTCAAGATGTCTACGGCCATGATCGGCACGGTCCCCATGTACGATGCTGTCGGCATGCTGGAAAAGGACCTGAAAGACATTACCGTCGATGAATTTTTCTCCGTCGTCGAACAGCACGCAGAAGACGGCGTCGACTTCATGACCATCCACTGCGGCATGAATCGCAAGACGGCTCAGCGCATCAAAGACAACCCGCGCCTGACCAACGTCGTTTCCCGCGGCGGCTCGCTGCTCTTCGCCTGGATGGAAATGAACAATCAGGAAAACCCGTTCTACGAATACTACGACCGTCTCCTCGACATCTGTGAAAAATATGACGTCACCTTGAGCCTCGGCGACGCTTGTCGTCCGGGCTGTACTCATGACGCTACCGATGCCGCACAGATTGAAGAACTCATTACCCTCGGCGAATTGACCAAACGCGCCTGGGCCCATAACGTCCAGGTCATGATTGAAGGCCCGGGCCACATGGTCCTCAATGAAATCGCAGCCAACATGAAAATTGAAAAACGCCTGTGCCACGGCGCTCCGTTCTACGTCCTCGGGCCCCTGGTCACGGACATTGCACCGGGCTATGACCATATCACCAGTGCCATCGGCGGTGCTATCGCCGCTTCCTGTGGTGCCGACTTCCTCTGCTACGTCACACCGGCTGAACACCTGCGCCTGCCGACCGTCGACGACGTCAAAGAAGGCATTATCGCTGCCCGCATCGCAGCTCACGCTGCCGACCTGGTCAAAGGCATCCCGGGTGCTCAGGAATGGGATGACGCCATGAGTAAAGCCCGCGTCGACGTCGACTTTGACAAGATGATTTCCTTGTCCATCGATCCGGAAAAAGCCCGCCGCTACTACGAATCGAGCAAACCGGAATGTGAAGGCACCTGCACTATGTGCGGCAAGATGTGCCCGGCTCGCACGATGAAACGCATCCTCGCCGGCGAAGACGTTTCTATCCGCTAGGCTCCAGCTAAAATTTACCTCATAGATACTGAAAAAGGCCCGTCGCCATATGACGGGCCTTTTTCAGCTGCAGATCGCAGGTCGCAGGTGGCAGGCCGCAAAAACATACACGGCCCAGGGCCTTGTGCGTAGGGGCCGACCCGGTTAGGGCGGCCCGCTGCGAAGTTCGACCACAGCCTATCCGAGTATAATGGCAGGATTTTTACGAACCACGAGCCACGATTTTTTCCACGAGCCGTGGGTTCCACGAGGCGATGTCGTCAGGTTGAATTTGCCGCCGCGTAGCGGCATCTGAATCCACAACGTGGAAGTCACGGATTTTTCAAGGCCATTCCTATCGGAAAATAGGCCGCATCTACCATCATGCGAGGTCCCTTTTTTCTAATGTCCAGCAGCTTCGGCTGTCGGCTGGAATGCCTGGGCAGCTTCAGGGGTTTCGTTCATGGCGTCGATGCGGGCGCGGTATTCGCTGTCAGCGGCATAGCGTTTGTTCTTATAGCGGCCGATGGTCAGGAAGGGAACGATGATGATGGCGATGGCTAAGTAACCGCAATAGCCGTAGCCGTATTTGATGATGTTGGTCAGGCCGGCGACAGAGACGGTCATGGAAGCGATGATGATGAATAAGGTAACGATAGCCGAACGGGTAACGGCGTTATGGCTTACTTTCTTCAGGCATTTCGTTTCTGAGAAGCGGGCCGTGAAACCGAAGACGGTCGTGACGCCTGTCGAGATGAGGCACAGCAGTAAAAAGGCACTGTAGGCGATGGTCAGCCAGGACAGGCCCATGGCTTTGCAGCTAGTCAGGGTCGGTAAGGGCGATTTGCCGTAGATACCGGTCCAGCCTAAGAGCATGCAGACGGCTAAGGTCAGGGCGATGGCGTTCATGGCGAAGGAGAACCACATGGACGTGGCACAGTTCTTACGGGTGACTAAGGGCGTGCCGACGACGATCATCGTCGGGATGACGACGCACTGGAAACCGGAATAGGTGAAAGCGTGGAGAATGGCTGTCGGTACTTTGCTGAAGCCGTTCGTGGCGAAATCCTGGGCCATGGCAGCCGTGAAGAACTGCGTCCCTTCAATGGAACCGCCCATGTAGATGCCGACGGAGAAAATCATGATGACCATGGCTAAGATGGCCATGCCCATGTAGGTCGTGGCCCGACGTACCAGGCCGGCACCGAAGATTGTCAGGAAGAAGATGATTGTGCCGACGATGCCGATACCGGCGTAATAATTGAGGCCCGTCTGGGCATTGATGGCCGAGGCGGCGCCGGAAATCGTAGCCAAGTACACGGCGGCGTCGCCAAAATGTTTAGCCGATACGGCCATTAAGACCATGATATAGAAGAAGGCTTCGAAGAGGTATTCAATGCCTTTGAAGGGGCTGTATAAGTTCTGGAATAATTGACGGTAGCTCGTGAGGTGACGGGAATTGTACATGTTCATGGCTTCCTTGATGGTCAGCGTGAACAGCAGCATGGTGATGATAGCCGTAATCGGGCCGAGCCAGCCGAGGCTGACGAAATAGACGTTTTCCTGGTTGCCCGTAGCGAAACCACCGCCGGCGTGGGAACTGAATAAGACGGCACCGACGGAAAAACACATGCTCAGTGAAGCGGCTTTGATCGATGAAATATTAGCCATAAGATTTTCCTCCTTTTAAAACCATGGAGAGAAACGAAAACGCCCTTCGTCTCTCTGCCTGAAGCATTGAAGAGACGAAAGGCGTCATATAATCCTTCCGCGGTACCACTCTGTTTCATCCTTTGCGGATGCCCTCTCGGATACGGCTCATGGCGATATCCACGCTCTGTAACGGGAGTTCCCGTATCGGCCTACTTTATTCAGCCTTTCCGCTCGGCAATGAGTTCGGTCCAGTCCCTGTACTGCCTCACACCAGCCGGCAGCTCTCTGAAACGATAGACTCAGACGTACTATTTTGCGTCGTCGCGTTTGTGACGTTTATCAGTTGATGGTGCTATAATAGCATCATCGCTTAATAAAGTCAAGGATAAAACATAATAATTTTTGAAATAAACTCACTAAACGTTTAAGTTTAAGGTTTAACTTATTTATCCCGGGAAAGATTGACTTCTTTCAAGGGAATGAGATGGGTCTTATGTTTGATTTTATGATAGAAGAAGACGGCTAAGAAGACAGGGATGCCGATGTAGGCTACGCTGGCTCCGTACCAGTCGATTTCAGCGCCTGTGAAGGCCGAGTAGTTCTGGCCGGCCGTGACGATGATGCACATGATCAGGGCCAGGAGGGGGCCGAAGGGGAACCACGTGGCTTTATAAGGCAGGTCTTTCAAGTCCTTGCCCTGGGCGACGTAGGCCCGGCGGAAACGGAAGTGGCAGATGGCGATGCCTATCCAGGTGATGAAACCGGCCATGCCGCTGATGTTGACCAGCCAGTCATAGGCTTTGCCTTCGCCGATGAGGGACGTCAGGAAAGCGGCCAGACCGAAGACGACCGTAGCGAACAGGGCATACGACGGGACGCCGCGCTTGTTCAGCTTGAGGAAGCATTTCGGAGCCTGTCCCGTTTCAGCCATGGCGTAGAGCATACGCGTCGAAACGTAGAGGCCCGAGTTGCCTGCCGACAGGACGGCGGTCAGGATGACGGCGTTCATGATGGAAGCGGCTGCGGCCAGGCCGAAGCGTTTAAAGACCAGCGTGAACGGGCTGATGGAGATGTTTTCGATGTTCGTGTTGAGCAGGTTCGGGTCCGTATAGGGGATGAGGAAACCGATGACCGTGAAGGCGCCTAAATAGAAAATCAGGATACGCCAGAAGATGGAGTGGACGGCGCGGGGCACGTTCTTTTCCGGATCTTCACTTTCACCGGCTGCGATGCCGATCATTTCCGTCCCCTGGAAGGAGAAACCGGCGACCATGAAGATGCCCAGCATGGCCGTGAAGCCGCCGACAAAGGGGGCTTCGCCGATGGTCCAGTTGGTAAAGCCCGGCGACGGTTCCGGCCCGAGGCCCAGGATGAGCAGCGTCCCGGCGAAGAGGAAGACCAGGACGGTCAGGACCTTGATGCCGGCGAAGATAAATTCGCTTTCGCCATACGAACGGGTCGACAAGTAGTTGAGGACGAAGAGGATGATCAGGAACAAGCCGCTCCAGATGGCAGCCGGTACGTCGGGGAACCAATACTTCATGATCAGGGCGCCAGCGACGAGTTCGGCTGCTACCGTGATGGCCCAGTTGAACCAGTAGTTCCAGCCCAGGGCAAAGCCCAGGGATTTATCGACATAGCGGTTGGCATAGGTTTCAAAAGAACCGCTGACCGGCAGGTACGACGCCATTTCGCCGAGGCCCGTCATGAGGAAATAAACCATGATGCCGATGAGGGCGTAAGCCACGAGGGCGCCGCCAGGACCGGCCGAGCTGACCGTTTCACCGCCAGCGACGAATAAGCCCGTGCCGATAGCGCCGCCGATGGCGATCATGTTCATGTGGCGGGCTTTCAGGCTACGGCGCAGCCCCTGCTGCTGTTGAGTTTCTTCCATGCAAAATCACAACCTTTTTTTACAGAATTGATAAATAAAATCTAAAAAAACTCATACTTTTACATTATAAAGGAAGAATCGGGCTCTGACAAATGGAGATTCTGCATGGACGTAAATCGTTTATGCGATTAATGGATTATAGGGATTGGCCGCCGTTTTTTTACTATGTTATAATAAGGATATTAATTGCAGAAGGGAAGGGCAGTGTATGGATTTAGAAGAATGTCGCCGGGAAATCGACGTATTGGACCGGGACTTGACGAAAATATTGGGACGGCGCATGCAGGTCGTCGCCGAAGTCGCCGCCTATAAGAAGGAACATCATATGGAAATCTACGACCCCCGTCGGGAACGGCAGGTCCTGGATAAGATTGCCAATTTGACGGTCCAGAAGGAATTGTCGCCGTATCTGCGGCGTATTTATCAGTGCATCATGGACGAAAGCAAGAAATACGAACGGGAGCATATGGGGCTGTGAAGATGGAACAGATTGTAGTACGAGGCATTGCGGAACGCCTCTTATTTGAAGCGCCCGACTCGGATTACCGCGTCTTCCGCCTTCATGACGAAGCCGACGACGCGACGTATACCGTCACCGGCCATGGGACGAAACCTCTTGTCGGCGACCGCCTGGAAATCAAGGGCCACTGGGTCCAGCATAAGCGCTATGGCCGCCAGTTCGCCGCCGATAGCTGGAGCCGCATCATCCCTGAATCGGTCGACGGCATCGAACGCTTCCTGGGAAGCGGTGCCGTCAAGGGACTGGGGCCGGCCCTGGCTCATCGCGTCGTCGCGGCCTTTGGCAAGGACACGATGAAGATATTGGAAAGGGACCCGCAGCGGCTCCTGGAAGTCGAAGGCATTGGCCCGAAGAAACTGGCCGTCATTACGGAGTCCTTCTACGAAGAGAAACAGGTCAACGACATCGCCTACGACCTGGAACAGCATGGCGTCGCCGGGCGCTACGCCGGCAGGCTCTTGCAGAAATACGGCGATGACGTCCACTATGTCCTGACGGAAGAACCGTACCGCATGATCGCCGAAATCGACGGCATCGGTTTCAAGACGGCCGACCAGATGGCCCTAGCCTATGCATAGGCTTCCAGGATGCCCTTAGCCTATGGCATGGACCGGCAGGCCCCGCAGCGTCTCAGCGCCGGCCTGACCTATGTCTTGCAGACCATGACCCAGAACGGCCACGTCTGCATCCCCGATGCGGAACTGGTCCGCCGGGCGGCTTTCATCTTACAGGCCGATGCCCTGGGGCTGCACGATATCCTGAAGGAAGCTATCGAAGTGGGCCAACTCTGTACGGCCGATTTCCAGGGGACCGTCTATGTCTATACGCCGGAAGCCTATGAAGAAGAAAATTATATTGCCCGGCGCATCCAGGACATGGCAGCCATGAAGCCCCTGGCCATGAAGACCCATGTCCAGCTCTTCCTCGACCGCTGGCAGGATTCGTGCCATTTTGAACTGGCCGATAAGCAGCGCGAAGCCGTCGAAAAATCGCTGGAATCGGGCATGACGGTCATCACCGGCGGTCCCGGGACGGGCAAGACGACTGTCGTCCAGACCATCATCCGCCTGGCCGAACAGGAAGGGCTGCGCATCTTCCTCTGTGCGCCGACCGGGCGGGCCGCCAAGCGCCTGGCCGAAACGACGCAGCGCAAGGCCAAAACCATTCACCGTCTGCTCATCCCCGACGGTCGTCAGGGACGGATCCAAGTCTTTGAATACAACGAAACCAAGCTGCTGCCGGCCGACCTGGTCATCGTCGATGAAGTCTCTATGCTCGACATGGAAATGATGTACCATCTCCTCAGTGCCTTGAAACCGCAGTGCCGCTGCATCCTCGTCGGCGACGCCAATCAGCTGCCGTCGGTCGGGGCCGGTGCCGTCCTGCATGACATCATCGCCTCGGGACAGGTCCCGGTCGTCCGCTTGGATACGATTTTCCGTCAGCAAGAAGGCGGGCGTATCGTGACCAATGCCCACCTCATCAACAGCGGCCGTCTGCCCGTCGTCAATGAAGACCCGGAATTTCGCTTCGTTGAAATCGAAGACGAAGCCCAGGGGGCCGAGAAGATAAGCGCCCTCTATAACAGCGAGCTCCTGGAAACGGGAGATAAGTTCGCCGTTCAGGTCCTGTCGCCGATGTACAAGAACCCTTGCGGTGTCGACAACCTCAATCAGCTCATCCAGGGGCGGTTCAACCCGCCGGCTGAAGAAAAAGGCGAGCTGAAGGGGAAGAACGTGATTTTTCGCGTCGGCGACAAGGTCATGCAGAAGCACAATGACTATGAAAAAGGCGTCTTCAACGGTGATATAGGGGAAATCTTTGCCATCCAGAAGGATATGGTCTATGTCCGCTATCCCGAACAGGACGTCAAGTACGAAGGGCAGGAAGTTGATGAGATTACCCTGGCCTATGCCATTACCGTCCACAAGAGCCAGGGCAGCGAATACCACACGGTCATCATGGTCCTGGTCAACAGCCATGCCATCATGCTCCAGCGTAATCTCTTTTATACGGCCGTCACCCGGGCCAAGCGGAAAGTCATCCTCGTCGGCAACAAGCGGGCTGTCCAGACCGCCGTCCAGAACCAGCGCACGAGCCGCCGCTTCACGCTGCTCATCCCGCGCCTGCAAGGAGAGCTCATCGTCTAGGGAGGGAAGGCTATGTCCCTGATTACACACCTTTTCAATCTCTTATACCCGCCGCGGTGTCCGGCCTGCGGGGCCCTGGTAGCCCGCGACGGCGACTGGTGCCCGTCCTGCCTGGCCGCTGTCTGGCATCCCCGGCGCATCAACAAGCCGGCGGCAGTGAGGCACCTCGCCGCTTGTTACTGCCTGGCCGATTACCGCGGCGCCATGCGCCACATCCTGCACGACATCAAATATAACGGCAAACAAGGGAAGTGCCGGGCCTGCAGGGTATTGCTCGACCGCTTTCCCTGGCCGGAACGGTTCGACCGCATCGACCGGGTCGTACCCGTCCCGCTGGCACCGGAAAAATTGCAGCGCCGCGGTTTCAACCAGGCCGAAGCCCTCTTTCGCGACTGGGCTTCGGTCCGCTGGGATTGGTGCGATGCCCTGCAGCGCCTGCGGCCGACAAAAGTCCAGTGGCAGCTCTGCCGGGACGAGCGGAAGGAGAATGTCCACGACGCCTTTGCCGTCAAAGAAACCGTCCCCGTCCAGGGAAAACACATCCTCCTCGTCGACGACATCTTCACGACCGGCGCGACCTTAGAAGCCTGTGCCCAGGCGCTGACAAAAAAAGGCGCCACCAGCGTGACAGGACTCGTCATCGCCAGCGGCGCACCGTAAAATGAACGCAGTTCGCAGACGGCTGGCCTCAGGTCGCCGCGGTCCTGCAGACCGCAAAAAAATACGGCAATGGCCTTGTGCGTAGGGGCCGCCCAGAGGGCGTCCCGCTGCGATATTCAACCATGGCCCATGCTTGTCTGATGGTAGGTCTTTACGGACTACGAACTGTATAAACGTTCAAACAACATAACTGATTTTACCAAAAAAATGGAACTTAGAAAAAATGAGATAAAAAGCGGCTTTTTTCAGGGTACTCCAATTTTTGGTAAAATCAATAACAGCATCAAGTTCGCCCGTTGTTATCGTATCGGGAGTATGTTATACTACAGTTATCTGCCGTATAGGAAATTTAAAAAATAGGGCATTGGCCATCTCTAACACAATACTCCGTTATCTGCCGTATAGGAAATTTAGAAAATAGACCCGTAGAAGATAGCTGCTATAGCTAAAAAAAACGTTGACAAACTATTTCATTTCTTGTATAATATTTTTTGTTGGCGGGGCATAGCGCAGTTTGGTAGCGCACCTGGCTTGGGACCAGGGGGTCGCAGGTTCAAATCCTGCTGCTCCGACCATTACCGACGAATGCGGGTGTAGCTCAGTGGTAGAGCGCCAGCCTTCCAAGCTGGTTATGTGGGTTCGATTCCCATCACCCGCTCCATTTTTTGAGACTCAGTAGCTCAGCTGGATAGAGCAACAGCCTTCTAAGCTGTGGGTCTAGGGTTCGAATCCCTACTGGGTCACCACTTACTTGCGCCTATAGCTCAGGGGATAGAGCACCGGTCTCCGGAACCGGGTGCGAAGGTTCGAATCCTTCTAGGCGCACCAAAAGATAGTTAAAGGCGCTGTCACATGATGACAGCGCCTTTTTTTGACTTTTAACTGTAGTGGCCGAATGAAAATAAATTCTAGCGTAAAGAAATTGCAAGGTGATAATGTGTTTGTTTACAGTAAAAATTCTTCAGAAACACATAAAATTTATACAGCGCAAGAGGCCGAAAAGGAAGGATATCATTTGTGTAAGTTGTGTCAGCGTCATCAGCTGAAAAAACTGCAAATGCGTAGTATCCCCCAGATTTATGCTCAAGAAAAAGAAGTGGCGCAACGGTTATACCAGAGGAAAGAAAAAGAAAAAGAAGCACCCGGAAAATGAAAGACAAATGAGGTATGAGACAAAGCATATGCTCGATTTGATTGACTCCATGAAGAATAAAAATGAGGGGTGGAAATGAAACATGCCAGCGTGTTTTCAGGCCTTTGTCAAGGCATCGATGAACTGGCGGGCTATGCTGGACAGGTAGCGGTGTTTTGGGGTGATGACGGCTAATTGGGTGCGCAGGCGCGGTTCGTCGATGGCTTTTGTCTGGAGCTGGGGCCGACTGGCCGGTGAGATGGCCGATGCCGGGACGACGGCGTAGCCCAGGCCGGTTTCGGCCCAGAGCAGGGTCGTCCGGGCGTCGTCGTTGCGGCAGAGGAGGTTCGGTGTGAGGTTGTGGGCTTCGCAGACGTCATGGAAGAGCTGGTCGAAGCGGCGGTAGAGGATGAGCGGCAGGCCCTGCAGTTGTTCTATGGTCATCGACGGCTGGCCCGGATTGGGGTCGGCCAGGGACTCGGTATAGGCCAGGACCATCGGTTCTTCCGGCAGCAGAGTGCAGTCGAAGGCGTCCTGCTTAAAGGGCGTGCGGACGATGCCGATTTCGATGAGGCCCTTGCGCAGCATGTCCAGGACGCGGAAGGTGTTGCCGTCGTAGATTTCGAAGCGGATCCCGCGATGGTCGTCGTGGAACTGGCGGAGGGCTGGCTGGAGGATGACGCTGCCCGATGACGATACAGTCCCGATGGACAAGGTGCCGCGCAGGCCGTTCTTGAAATCGGCGATTTCCCGGCGCGTCGAGTCGGTGAGGGTGACGATCTGCCGGGCCCGGCGGTAGAGGATTTCGCCGGCGTCGGTCAAGGTGACGCTGCGCGGCTCCCGCTGCAGGAGCTGAACGCCCAGTTCTTCTTCCAGGGCCTTCATCTGCTGGCTCAGCGGCGGCTGGGCCATGTGAAGGCGCCGGGAGGCGGCTGTGATCTGGCCTTCTTCGGCGATGACCATGAAATAAGTGAGTTGACGGATATCCATACCCATGCCTCCTTAACATATGATTTACATATATTATATCAATTGTACAAATATTTTCAATATAGTAAAAGACGTGTTATACTAAGACCATAGAAAAGATACCTATCCGGAAAGGAATGATACATGATGAACGAAATTGTGACACCGAAACGGGATGCCCATTTCTTTTGGACCCTGTTCAAATCGACCTTTTTAATCAGTGCCTTCACCGTCGGCGGAGGCTTCGTCATTATTCCCCTGCTGAAAGGGAAATACGTCGATGAATACCATTGGATCAACGACAAGGATACCCTCGACATGGTAGCCATTGCCCAGTCCATGCCAGGCGTCATCGCCGTCAACAGTGCCGTCATCCTGGGCTATCGCATGGCTGGGGTCCTGGGGACGCTGGTCGCTCTGGTGGCTACGGTGCTGCCCTGTCTGATTACGCTGTCGATCATTTCATACTGCTATGATTTCTTTATCCAGAACTTATATATCAAGATGATCCTCCGCGGCATGCAGTGCGGGGCGACGGCGCTCATCGTCAACGTCGGCATCGACCTCCTCATCAAGCAGGGCAAGAAAAGATTGCTCCTGCCCCTGGCCATCATCGTGGCGACGTTCATTGCCAACTTGTGCTTCGATGTCAACATCATGGCGCTCATCATCATTGACGGCATCATCGGCTTCGCCTTCATGCGCGATAAGAAGTACGACTAAGGGGAGGGACTTATTATGATATATGCATTACTTTTTTGGGAATTCTGTAAAGTCGGGGCCTTCTGCGTCGGCGGCGGTTATGCTTCTATGCCGCTGATCCAGGCCAGTGTCGTCGATACCTTCCATTGGCTCTCTATGAGCGAATTTGTCGATATATTCACCATTTCTCAGATGACTCCGGGACCGATCGGCATCAATGCCGCTACCTTTGTCGGCACCAAGATCGCCGGTCTGGGCGGGGCTGTTGCAGCCACCCTGGGCTTCGTCACGCCGTCGTTCTTTTTGGGGATTATTTTAGCACGCGTCTTCCTCAAGTATGGCGACATCGGTCCAATCCGGGGCATCCTCAATGGCCTGCGGCCGGCAGTGGTCGCCCTCATCTGCGTCGCCAGCCTGAGCTTCATCCTCCTAGCCCTGTGGAATACGGAAACCCTGCCCGACGACTGGTCGGCCTTCAGTCTCGGCGGCCTGGCCATACTCATCCTGGCCATTGCAGCCACGCGCCGCAAGATCGGCGTCATCAAGGTCCTCATCGGGTCCGGCGTCTTAGGCCTGGTCTTAGGCATAGCCGGCCTCATCTAACTTCGATATATTGGGAATCCAGGCTCTGGAGGAAGCGGCTCGGCGCATAGCGCTGATTGCCGTTCCCTTCGTGCCAGCTCAGATACAGCCTCTTTTTGGCCCGCGTAATGGCGACATAAAAGAGGCGTTTTTCTTCTTCTATATTCCCTTTCTTTACGGACCAGAAGGTCGGGAAGACCCGGTCTTCCAGATGGGCCAGGAAGACGTAATCGAATTCCAGGCCCTTGGCCTGATGGATGGTGATGATGGGGATTTTCGGGTCCTTGGCCAGCATGCTGTCCAGTTCGCTGTTGGACAGGGCGGTCAGCTTGAGAAATTCTGCCAGGGCGTCGCGCGGGTCCTGGCCCGGGTCGTCTGTTTCTTTGGCGATGCGGTAGAGCTTGCGGACGTTTTCCAGCCTGTCGATGTGCTGGGCCGCATCGCTGGGGTCGCGATGGCTTTCGTACCAGGCCTTGACGCCGCCTTCGTTCATGACGGCGGCGATGAGGTCTATGGGCCGGTCCTGATAGGACTGTCGGCGGAAACGGGCTATGTCACGGCTGAACGGGGCGAAGAGAGGCAGGTAGATGGCCAGGGACGAACGGCGGGCCGTCGTAGCCGGGCGGATCTGTTTCGTTACGGCATAGCATAGGAGGCCGGCCGTGGCCAAGATGTCGTCGAAGGCGTCGTGCGATGGCTGATGGTCGATGGGGAAGGTTTCACTGAGCGTGGCCAGTTTGTGGTTGATGAGGTTGGGATAGAAGCGGCGGTAGATGTCCAGCGTGTCGTAATAGGGGAAATCGCCGCTTTCGCCCATGCCTAGGCGCTGGAGCTCGCTGTGCAGGATGGACAGGTCATACGTGACGTTGTGGCCGACGATGACGGTGTCTTTGGCAAAGTCCAGGAAGGCCGTCAGAGCCTGGCGCGGTTCCATCCCCTGGGCCTCCAGGGTTTCGTCGCTGATGTGGTGGACGTAGAAGGAAGCCCCGACAGGCCGGCTGGCACGGACATAGGTGTTGAACGTGTCCGCGACCTGGCCCTGGGCATCGAGGCGGACGGCGGCAATCTGGATGATTTCATCCCTCGTCGTGTCGGTGCCGGTGCTTTCGACGTCGAAGACGACGATCCGGCCTTCATCCAGGGCTAATAGCAGGAGCCCGTAAGGGTCGCCCGTTTCCTGGGAAATGGGGTCGATGAAGTCGCAGAGCCGAAGGCCCAGGCGGCGGTAGGATTCGCTTTCGATGGTCTCTAAGGTTCGCCGGCCGATGCGGGGGACGAAGCGCAATAAAATCCGCTTCAGGCTCAGGTTATCGTGCTTGTTCAGGAGCAGCCTCAGGTAGGCCAGGACGTCTTTACATTCCTGGCGCTTGAACAGGTGGAACTGGTCGATACAGGTCACGGGCAGCTGGTCTTCCGGCGGATAGTGCTGGTTGTGGGCGTTGATGCCCGTCCAGAGCTGCTGGGCCTGGCGGTTGCCACGGACGAGGACACAGGCTTTCAGTCGTTCCTGCTGCGGCAGGCGCATCAGTTCCTGGAAGATCCAGCGGCTTTCGCCGATGAAGTTGTCCGCCTTATGGATGACGATGGGGTCACCGGGAACGGTGGCTGCGGCCTGGCCGGACTGGGGATAGATGTGGTGGACCGTCACTTGGCCGAAGAGACGGTTCAGGCAGCCTTCGGCAGCTTTCAAGAGGAGCTGCGTAGCCCGGTAGTTGGTCGTAAAGGTGATTTCCCGGGGATGATAGGTCTTGCGGAATTGTTCCAGGATGTATTCCGGATAGGAGCCGCGCCATTCGTAAATGGTCTGGAAGTAATCGCCGCAGAGGAGGACGTTGCGGCCGGGGAAGAGGCGGGCGACGCGGTCCTCCCGGACCGTCTCTTCGACCGCGGGCGATGACGGGGAGCGGGCCCCGCCAGCGCTGGCAGCAGGCTTCGTCTGTGAGGAAGTCATAGGCGCCGGTGATGAGGTCCGTGAAATCGACGGCGTGGTTGTCGGCCAGGACGGCATCGTATTGCCGGACGAGGTCGTCGCCGTGGTCATGGAGCCAGGCCTGGAGGGGTTCTTTCGGCGCCGTGAAATCGTGGAGGTCCGGGAGGACGCGCTGTTTCTTGGCAAATTCGATATAGTTCTGCAGGGCCTGGGTGTCATTGCCCGGTGCCGACGCCGCCGCCGGGAGGTTGTCGATGAGCTGCCGGCAGTCTTCGTCATCGTAGAGGAGAAAATCATTATAACAGTCGCTCTGGCGCTTTGTTTCCTCTTTGATGAGGCTGTAACAGAAACTGTGGATCGTCTTGATGACGACGTCCAGGCCCTTTTCGTGGGCCGTAGCGACGATGCGTTCCTTCAGCTCCTTGCAGGCCCGGTTGGTGAAAGTCAGGCAGAGTATTTGCGCGCCTTCAGCGGCCTTCGTTTCCAGGATATGGGCGACCCGGCAGGCCAGGACACGGGTCTTGCCCGTGCCGGCTGGGGCGTTGAGCAGGATGGGCTGCGACAGGTCGCGGACGACTTGCTGCTGCTGGTCATTTAATTCCATAATCTATCCCTCCGTGTGGGTAATCTCCTCCCATTGTACCATAGTCGGCGTTACCCGTGTACAAACTGCGAGGGAACGGGCAAATTTCATTGACAGCCTCGTAGGTTTTTGATAGAATTAAAGTGTGTTTGATAATCTTTCAATCAATAAGGAGATGCACTATGACAAGACGTTTATGGACAGGTTCTTTGCCGTTTGTAAACAGTCTCCGTGTGTCTAACTGAAAACCCAAAGGTGATACTGCGTCACTTTTGGGTTTTGTTTTTCTAAGGAGGGGTCTCTGTTGAAGGTCGGTTTGATCATGGGAAGCGATTCTGATTTTCCCGTTATGAAAAAAGCGATTGCTATTTTTAAAGAATTTGGTGTTGAATATGAAGTCTTGTTAGCGTCGGCCCACCGCACGCCGGCAGCTGTCCGGGAATTCGTTTCGACAGCCGAAGAACGGGGCATCAGTGCCTTTGTCGTCGGTGCCGGCATGGCCGCTCATCTGCCTGGTGTCGTCGCCAGCTATACGACGCTGCCCGTCATCGGTGTCCCCTTGGAAAGCGGCAGCCTCCAGGGCATGGATGCGCTGCTGGCCATCGTCCAGATGCCGTCGGGTATCCCCGTTGCCACCGTCGCCATCAACGGTGCCAAGAACGGAGCGCTCCTGGCCGTACAGATCGGCGCTGCCAGCGATGCCGGATTAGCTAAGAAGTACAAGGCATACCGCGAAAACATGGCTAAAGAAGTCATGGAAAAGAACCAGAAATTGCAAGAAACCGTAAAGTCCCTCTAAGGGCATGTACAGACTATTTTTCGTTATAACAGGAGGTTTAATTCATGTTTTACGATCCGATTTGGGATAAGCAGCATGAAGAATGTGGTGTCTTAGGTATTTACGATAAACACCTCGATATTCCCCGCTATCTCTACTGGGGGTTGTTCGCATTACAGCATCGTGGCCAGGAAAGCGGCGGCATTGCCCTGACTGACGGCCAGGATATCCATACGTTCCGCGGCATGGGCCTCATCAGCACGGTCTTCGCCAACGGCGTACCTGACGAAGAAGGCGGCCCTGTCGGCATCGGCCACGTCCGCTATTCGACGACAGGCTCCAATAATCCCCGCAACATCCAGCCCCTGGCCGTATACACGCCTATGGGACAGCTGGCCCTGGCGCATAACGGCAACCTGACCAATACGCGGGCCCTGCGGGAAGAACTGGACCGCGGCGGCGCGACGTTCCAGACGACCATGGACAGTGAAATCATCGTCAACCTCATCAGCCGCAGCCAGAAAGACACCATCGAAGAACGCATCATGGAAAGCATGAACCGCATCCAGGGGGCGTACTCGCTGGTACTCATGACGAAAGATACGCTCTACGGCGTCCGCGACCCCTACGGTTTCCGCCCGCTCTGCATCGGCCGTACCGATGAAGGCGGCTGGGTCCTGGCTTCGGAAACGTGTGCCCTCGACGCCATCGGTGCCAAGTTTGTCCGCGACGTACAGCCTGGCGAATTTGTCCAGATCAACGAAAAAGGCGTCAAATCGTCGATTTTTGCCAAGGCACCGCGCAAGCAGGTCTGTTCCTTCGAATACATTTACTTCGCCCGTCCGGACAGTGTCATCGACGGCCAGGATGTCTATCAGGCTCGCCTGAACATGGGCCGGGAAATGTGGAACGAAACGCAGTATGATGCGGATATCGTCATTTCCGTCCCGGACAGCGGCAACACGGCGGCCATCGGCTATGCCCAGGCTTCGGGCATCCCCTTCAAGCACGGCCTCATCAAGAACCGCTACATGGGCCGTACCTTCATCAAGCCGAACCAGAAACAGCGTGAACTGGCAGTCCGCATGAAATTGAACGTCGTCAAGTCCGTCGTCAAGGGCAAGCGCATCGTCATGGTCGACGACTCCATCGTCCGCGGTACGACGAGCGGCATCATCTGCAAGCTCCTGCGTGAAGCCGGCGCCAAGGAAGTCTACATGTGCGTATCGGCACCGCCTATCAAATACCCCTGCTTCTACGGTATCGACACGTCGGTCCGCAAGGAACTCATCGCTTCGACGTTCAGTGTCGAACAGATCCAGAAGTACATCGGCGTCGACAAACTCCATTTCATTTCCATCGATGGCCTCAACCGGGCTGTCGAACATATCCCCAAGGAAGATATGTGCTTAGCTTGCTTCAACAACGACTATCCTACGGAAACTCCGCAGGCCAATGAGGAAGGAGAAAAATATGCTCTCGAACACAAATAAAGGATTGACTTATGCTGATGCCGGTGTCGACATCGATGCTGGCAACAAAGCCGTAGAATTGATGAAAGATTCGGTCAAAGCCACGTACCGTCCGGAAGTCCTCGGCGACCTGGGCGGTTTCGGCGGTCTCTTTTCCCTGATGAACAGCGACATCAAGAAACCGATCCTGGTCAGCGGCACCGACGGTGTCGGCACCAAGCTGCGCCTGGCCATCATGATGGGCAAGCACGATACGGTCGGTCAGGACTGCGTCGCCATGTCCATCAATGACGTCCTCGTCCAGGGCGCAGAACCGCTGTTCTTCCTGGACTACATCGCCGTCGGCAAACTCGACCCGGTCCAGGTTGCGACCATCGTCAAAGGCGTCGCCCACGCCTGCCAGGAATCGGGCTGCGCTCTCCTCGGCGGCGAAACGGCTGAAATGGCCGGTTTCTATGCCAAAGACGACTATGACCTGGCTGGCTTCGGCGTCGGCATCGTCGACCGCGACAAGGTCATTACCGGTGAAAACATCAAAGCCGGCGACGTCCTCATCGGCCTGCCTTCGACTGGGGTCCACTCCAACGGCTTCTCCCTGGTCCGCAAGATCGTCCTCGAACGGCAGAACATGAAGCTCGACCAGTACGTCGACGAACTGGGCATGACCATTGGTGAATGCCTGCTCACGCCGACCCGCCTCTATCCGCGTCCGTGCCTGCCGATTATCAAGAACTTCACCGTCAAGGGCATGGTCCACATCACGGGCGGCGGTTTCTATGAAAACATCCCCCGCGTCCTGCCGAAAGGCGTCGGCGTCGACATCGACGTCACGTCGTGGCCGCAGCTGCCGATTTTCGGGCTCCTCCAGAAGTGGGGCAACGTCGATGCCAAGGAAATGTACCGTACCTTCAACATGGGCATCGGCATGATCATGATCGTCGATGAAAAAGACGCAGATGCCGTCCTCAAGAATCTGGCAGACCGCGATGAAAAGGCCTATGTCATCGGCAAAGTCGTCGATTCCGACGTACCCGTAACCTTGCGGGGAGGCGTATTCCATGACTAAGAAGAAAATGGTCATTTTCGCATCGGGCCGCGGCTCCAATGCCATCGCCCTTCACGATGCCGTCAAAGATGGCAAAATCAATGCGGAAATCAAGGCCCTGGTCTGCGATATCCCCGGCGCACCGGTCATGGACCGGGCTAAGGAATGGGGCGTACCGGTCATTCTGGCTGACCGCAAATCCTTCGACTCGAAAGAAGCTTTTGAAAAATACATCCTCGACGCCATCGAACCGTATCAGGCCGACGTCATCTGCCTGGCCGGCTTCATGCGTCTCTTGAGCGGTGATTTCATTTCCCATTATGAACACAAGATGCTCAATATCCATCCGGCCCTGCTGCCGTCGTTCCGCGGTCTTCACGCCCAGCGCCAGGCCGTCGAAGCCGGCGTCAAGATCGCTGGCTGCACGGTCCATTTCGTCGTACCCGACATGGACGCCGGCCCGATCATCTTGCAGTCGGCCGTACCGGTCTACGAAGACGATACGGAAGATACGCTGGCTGCCCGGATCCTTACCAAGGAACATCCGACCTACGTCAGAGCGGCAGCACTCTTTTGCGATGATAAATTGACTATCGACGGCAATGTCGTCAAAGGGACTCAGGAATAGGAGGAATTTTCCATGAAAGTAAAACGCGCACTCATTAGTGTATCTGATAAGACGGGCGTCGTCGAACTGGGCAAAGCCCTGGCAGACCTCGGCATCGAAATCATCTCCACCGGCGGCACCATGCGGACTCTGAAAGAAGCGGGCGTACCGGTCATCGCCGTTCAGGACGTCACGGGCTTCCCGGAAATGATGGACGGCCGCGTCAAGACGCTGAATCCGAAAATCCATGGCGCTATCCTGGCGGTCCGCGACAATCCGGAACACGTCAAGGCCATGAAAGAACATGACATCAAGCCGATCGACCTGGTCGTCGTCAACCTCTATCCGTTCCAGCAGACTATTGCCAAACCGGATGTCACCCTGGCAGAAGCCATTGAAAACATCGACATCGGCGGCCCCTGCATGGTCCGCGCTTCGGCGAAGAACAATAAATACGTTGCTATCGTCACCAATCCGGCTAAATACGGCGAAATCATTTCCATCCTCCAGAAGGACGGCGAATTTTCCGACCAGTACCGCCTGGAACTGGCTCAGGAAGCTTTCCACCACACCGCTGTCTATGATACGGCCATTGCCGCATACTTAGCGGAACAGGTTCAGAAGGGGGCTGCAAAATAATGAAGGTAGCAGTCATCGGCGGCGGCGGCCGCGAACATACTTTAGCCTGGAAACTGGCTCAGAGCCCGAGTGTCGATAAACTCTACGCCATCCCTGGCAGTGCCGCTATGAGTGAAGTCGCCCAGTGCGTCGACATCGCCTTGTCCGACCTGGACGCCATCACGGACTATGCCCAAAAGGAAGGCATCGACATGCTCGTCGTCGGCCCGGAAGTCCCCTTGACCGAAGGCCTTGCCGACCTGGCTCAGTCCAAGGGTCTGGCTGTCTTTGGTCCCAACAAGGCCGCTGCCCAGATGGAAGGGTCGAAGGTCTTCGCCAAGAACCTCATGAAGAAATACCATGTCCCGACGGCAGCCTACGCTTCCTTTACCGATGGCGATGCCGCCAAGGCCTATATTAAAGAACAGGGCGCACCCATCGTCGTCAAAGCCGACGGCCTGGCTGCCGGCAAAGGCGTCGTCGTCGCCCAGACGGAAGCAGAAGCCATCGAAGCGGTCAATGCCGTGATGGAAGACCATATCTTCGGCGCTTCCGGCGGCCGCATCGTCATCGAAGAATGCATGGTCGGTGAAGAAGCGAGCCTCCTGGCTTTCGTCGACGGCAAGACCATCGTGCCCATGATTTCTGCTCAGGACCACAAGCGTATCTTCGATAACGACGAAGGCCCCAATACGGGCGGCATGGGAGCGTATGCTCCGGCACCGGTCGTTACGCCGGAAATCCGCAAGGAAGTTGAAGAAAAGATCTTGAAACCCGTCGTCGACGGCCTGAAGCAGGAAGGCATTACCTATCAGGGCTGCCTCTATGCCGGCCTCATGATTACGGCGGACGGCCCGAAAGTCGTCGAATTCAACTGCCGCTTCGGCGACCCTGAAACGCAGGCCGTCTTGCCGCTCCTCGACGGCGACCTGGCACAGATCATGTACGCCTGCGCCAAAGGCACGCTGACGGCTGACATGGTCCATTGGAAAGACGCTGCTGCCTGCTGCGTCATCATGGCTTCTGCCGGCTATCCCGCTTCGTCCCATAAGGGCGATGTCATCAGCGGCCTCGACGCTGTCGATAAAGAAGACGTCATGGTCTTCCATTCCGGCACGGCCAAGAAAGATGGCCAGTACGTCACCAACGGCGGCCGCGCCCCCGGGGGCACGCCCGGACGCACCGACCGTGTGGTAG
>OAWS01000784.1_pt1 | contig 21950 bp, 16 predicted proteins | sample 1517141 | NCBI WGS metagenome assembly OAWS01 (sample SAMEA2580173, study PRJEB22360) | human gut metagenome | biome: human gut; feature: human-associated habitat; material: faeces | place: Denmark | collected 2008/2010
GCAGAGGAACAAAAGTGCCCTCTGACTGTGTGCCGCGGGCCGGGCATGCCCGGCCCCTACGTGCGCGGCGGTATTTTTGTTCAAAATCCACATTCTAAGGAGCCCACATTGGCGTTATTGAAGCTAGACAAGGAAAGACGTCCCCGCGTGCTGCTGGTGCCGCCGCCGGATCTGCCGGTCCCCGCGGTGCAGGGCGGCGCGGTGGAGACGCTGCTGACCCACCTGATCCGCGAGAACGAGAAGCAGGGGCAGCTTGATTTGCTGTGCGCCAGTGTCACCGACGATGCCGCCCGCCGCGCCGCCGAGGGCTGGCAACATACGAAGATGCTCTACATCAACCGCCCGGGCGGCCACCGCCGCTACTGGCCGATGGTCTTTCTGGAGCGGTGCGCCGGAATCGCCGCGCCCTATGACCCGTGGTACCAGAAGGTCCAGCTCTCGCTGGCACTGGAGCTGCCGCCGCCCGACCTGATCGTGGCCGAGGGCGGAAACCTGACCCAGTGCAGCGCCATCAGCCGCATGTTTGGCCGCAAACGCTGTCTGGCGCACCTGCACGGCCAAACGACCTGCACCCCCGTGATGGACGACATCTACGGCGGCGTGCTGGCGCTGAGCGATTTTATCCGCGAGGATTACCTGCAATCCAGCACCCTTGACCCGCAGCGGGCCTACATTCTGCACAACTGCATTGACACGGCCCGTTTCTACCCCGGCCCGGCATCCAAAACGCTGCGTGCGCAGCTCGGCTTTACCGACGAGGATTTCGTCGTGCTCTACTGCGGACGGCTCGACCCGGACAAGGGCATCCATAAGCTGATGGAGGCCATCGCCGCGCTGCATGAGCCGCACATCAAGCTGCTGATCGTGGGCAGCCCCTTCTTTGCCCGCACCCAGCAAAGCGCGTTCCAGCGCAAATTGGAGCAGCAGGCCAAGAGTCTGGGCAACCGCGTACAGTTCACGGGCTACATCCCCAATGAGGACCTGCCCGACTACTACCGCCTGGCCGACCTGTGCTGCGTGCCCACGCTGGTGGAGGAGGCCGCGGGCCTTGTGGCCGTGGAGGCGATGGCCTGCGGACGCCCCGTGCTGGCGACCCGCAGCGGCGGTATGCCGGAGTATCTGGCCGGCAGCCAGGCCGTGCTGGTGGAGCGCGGCGACACTGTGACCGACCAGCTTGCGTGGAGCATCCGTATGCTGTACGAGCACCCGGCCCTCTGCACCGAGATGGGCGCAGCGGGCGCGGCGCGCGGCAGGGAGTTTTCCACCGCGCATTACTATGAGGAATTTGTGCGCATCGTGCGCGATGTGACGGAAAACGGAGGTGCCCAGTGAGCAAGCCGACCCTCTGCGTGATCGTGCCGGTCTACAAGGCCGCTGCGACACTGGACCGCTGTGTGGCCAGCGTTCTGGCCCAGCAGGTCGCAGGCGGGCTGCACTGTATTCTCGTGGACGACGGCAGCCCCGACGAAAGCGGCGGTCTGTGCGACGCCTGGGCCGCCAGAGACCCCCGCGTGACAGTTTTGCATCAGGAGAACCGCGGCGTGTCCGCCGCGCGCAACGCCGGACTGGCTGCGGCGGACAGCGAGTACCTTGTCTTTCTCGACGCAGATGACGCGCTGCGCCCCGGCGCTTTGCAGGCGGCGCTTGACGCCCAGAACACTGCGCCGCAGAGCTTTGTGCTCTGGCACTACACCACTGACGAGCAGGACGCTGCAGCGGTAACTTCGGATACTGCCACCCGCCCGCAGAATATGCTGGCGCGGCTTTGGCTTGACTGTCTGCTGGCTATGCCGTGGAATAAGCTCTACCGCACCGCGGCGGCACAGCAGCTGGCATTTGACAGACAGTATACTTTAGGTGAAGATTTACAATTTGTATTGGATTATATTGACCTGCTTGGCAGGACTTCCCCCGATTTTGCCTACACTATCCTGACCGCACCGCTGACGTTTTACGATTGCAGCCGCGAGGGAACACTCTCGACGAAATATCACGCCGACTACTGCAAGATCTGGCCCGAGCATTTTGCCCGGCTGAACAAGGCGTGCTACGCGACGCACTGCCCGCAGGAGGATATGCGCCCCCTGCACCGCGCCGAGCTGACCGTTTACGCCGAGGGCGTGGCGGACATCCTGCGCCGCGACCCCGCCAAGCGCAGGGCCGTGCGCCGGGACAAGGCTTATGCCGCCCTGCGCAGCCCGTGGCTGCACACCCTTTTGGAGCGGATGCGCATTGAGGGCTGCTACTGCGCCTACTACCTCCCCTGCCGCTGGCGCAGCATCCGCCTTGTCTGGGTCATGGCCGAGGCCAGGCGGACCGGCTCTCCCCTGTTCGGCAAGCTGGACTGGGCCGGATATTATCTGCTGGGCAGGAGGCTGCGCAGGGATTGATGTGCCGTACCTATCGGAAACAGCTTGCAGGTGCGACGCAATCACTGCCCCCTGCCGCGGGCGAACATGGTTCGCCCCTGCAATCTCTACATCTCATAACTTCAAGCGCGGCCTTTTCAATGGGCCGCGCTTTTTCTTTGCGCACCAATCGTGCAGACTGCGCACAAATGTCCATGCGTTTTGCTCTGCTTTCCACTGTAAACCGCGCACTTCTTCGTACAGAACGGGTATTCTGTCCTTTTTGCGGATTGGTTCGTTGACTATGTTAAATTATTGTCGTATAATACAATCATACGCAAAGCGTGTAATGTTTAACATAGAGAAGGGTTCCTCATGGAGAAAAAACTCATCCTTGTCACCTCCCCGCCCGCCTGCGGCAAGACCTACGTGGCAAAGGCGCTGGCTAAAAATTTAAAGCACGTTGTCTACCTCGACAAGGACACGCTCATCGTCCTCTCCAAGCAGATCTTCAAGGTTGCCGGGCAGCCGTATGACCGCAGCAGCGCGTTTTTCCAGCAGAACATCCGCGATTATGAGTATGACTGCGTTCTGGCCCTGGCCATGGAGGCACTGGACTACGACGATATTGTCCTGATCAATGCGCCGTTCACCCAGGAGGTGCGCGACAACGCCTTTATCGCAGACCTGAAGGCCAAGCTGGCCGCCAAGGGCGCGACGCTGGCCGTCATCTGGGTCGAAACCTCGCCCGAGGTCGTCCACCAGCGAATGATCGAGCGCAACTCGGACCGCGACACCTGGAAGCTGGCACACTGGGATGAGTACCTGCGCCGGTGCAACTTTGCCATCCCGGAGAACCTCGCCGATCCGCAGCACAAGGACAATCTGATTTTGTTCCAGAATAATAACGACGCCGAATTTGACGCTTCGATGAAGCGCTGTGTTGCCATCTTAGAGGAATCCCTCGAGGATTGACTTTCCTGCCCGGCTCCCGCCTGCTGCGGATGCCGGGTCTTTTTTGTGACGTCCTCTGCCAGCTCATGCAGCAGCGGCGCGTAGACTGTGCACTCAACCTTGCCGCCCGGGCAGAAGATCAGACCGGCACGGGCAGGTGTGATTTGCGGGGCAAAAAGTCAGCCGCCGGCATAGCCCTAACGATGGGCATAGGCTTCAGAGCGAAGCGCTGCTTTTTCAAAATGATATGCCCCCGGTAGATTAGAATATGACACGAGATTTTTCAAGAAAACATTTGCATTTTGCTCCCGGATTTGGTATACTATAAAGGCATTCGGGCCCTTGGCTCTGTTTGACAGTAATTCATAAACCTGCGTCCGTAGCTCAGCTGGATAGAGCACTGGCCTCCGACAACTGCGACATGGCAGGTTTTAGTCTTTCTTTTGTTCGATACAACGTAATTTGCACTCGCAAAAACGCGGTGGTCAACGGTAGTCAGACCACGAATTGACCACTATTGGAAATTGACTACTTTATAAGGTTGAAATACGCTGTAACGGCGTTTTTCATATATAAGCGATCGTAGCTCAGCTGGATAGAGCGTTCGGCTCCGACCCGGAAGGCCAGAGGTTCGAATCCTCCCGGTCGCACCAGAAAACCTCATTGCAATGTGTTTTTTGCAATGAGGTTTTTTGTTTTTGTTAGTGTTTGATTTTCAGAATAATTTTAGCAGCATATCGTCTGCCGCATCGGTGTACTGCCCTTTTCCTAGACGCTCGTTCCTCAGCCTGTTTATAGTGATTCGCATGAGGCGGATTTCTTCTGTAGAAAAAGTAGCTTTTTTATCGGCTGGGAGAGAATCAATTTTCAGTATCAGTCGCCCCGGGTTTTCCGTGTTATGGCCAAGTGCCTTTTCTTGATAGTAATAGGGTGCCAGTGCTTTCAGTAAGATACTTTTGTTTGCACAGGTCAGCTTGATTTTTCTCATCATAATCCAATCGCCTTTCCGAGTTTCTCTTGTGCCTTGCGTTTGTTCTTGTCAAATGCATGGGCGTAAATATCCAGCGTTGTACTTGCCTGTGCATGACCAAGCAGGCTGGCAACCGTTCGTACATCCACGCCCTGTGAAATCAGCAAGCTGGCGTTTGTGTGCCGCAAGCTATGCACATTTAAGTCCAACGGCAAGTTGTTGGCTTTCAAAATCAGCTTGAATCTGTAAGTAAATGTGCAAGGATTCATCGGCTTGCCGTTAGGCTGGCGGAATAAGTAGTCATCCTCAGATACGGTTTCGTTCGCCGTCTGCTGCCTATCCCACTCGCATTCTTTCCGCCACGCCTTGAGTAGCTGGCACATTTCTTTGCTCAAGTAGACCATACGATCACCGCTGCTGGTCTTGGGGTCTTTCGTAATAGATTCTTGATGGCTTAACTTTACCACACCCCGCTGTACATGAATCGTCCGTTTGCGCCAGTTGATGTCGCTCCATCTCAGTCCACAGGCTTCACCCCTGCGCAGCCCGGTTGCCAGCACCAGCTTGAAATAGGTTTCGTACTTCATACTCTGACCTTCAAACGCTGTAATCAGTTTCTTTACGGTTTCCTCGTCAGCCACGGGTCGCTCTTTCTTCTGACCTTTCGGTTTGTAACATCTCCATGCGGGATTGTGGGTCAAATAACCCTCGTCCACAGCCGCCGACAGGATGCCGCACAGCGTGTTGTGTAAGCCTTCGACTGACTTCTCAGATAGATTCCCTCTGCCGTCCAAACGCGGTGTGTGCCGCATTTCCTCATAAAAATCTCGGATGACCTCTTTACGCAAATCCGTCAGCTTATAGTTGCCCAACGTCGGCAGAATGCGTCGAATATCCTGCAAATCTCGTTGGTATGTGGAGTCCGCCAGCTTCTTCGGTCCTACATCAGCTACCCAGTGTTCAATGTACTTTGCCAGCGTTATGCTTCGATTGATGGGTTCCGGCGTATGCTGAACCTCACGCTCAAACAGAATTGCCTGTTCCTTTACCCACTTTTCTGCCTGTTTGGGGGTATATTCCTTGGGTGGCTTGACCGTTTTCTGTACAGATTTTAGTCGGTTCCCTTCGTAGTCATACCCACGAGATACTACAATCAAATAGCTATTACTGCCGCGTTTTCTGATAGACGCCATTGTTTTCAACGCTCCTTTGTATGTTTTATTGACCTCCGGTACTACAAAGCATACCGACAACTGCGACAGAAAGCTATCACCACACCTAACAATCTTTTGCCCCAAAATCTACCTATTACTGACAAAAACGGCACCGCCATCCCTGACGGTGCCGCTGGTTATTTAGCCTGCTTTCTTGGCTTTTCTATTCTTATTTTTCATAAATGCAACATAGCACGGATTTTGGTTGTTCAGCAGATCTTGCATCAGGTTTGCCGCCTGACGCTTCGCCATGTCCTGCGGATGGCAGTAGGTGCGCTCCAAAAATGCCGTATCCGCATGACCCAGCAGAGATGCCGCCACCTGTTTGCTGGTGCCTTCCTGCAGCAGATACGTTGCGTAGAAATGCCGCAGGGTGTGCAGGTGGTATTCCTCAGATAATCCGCATTGCTTATACAGCTTACGCAGATGTCGGGTAAAGGCATCCGGGTGCGGCACATGACCGTCGGGGTCAGTAAAAATCGGCTGCTCTCTATCCGGAACGCCGCTATGCAGCACCTGTTGCTGTCGCAGCGCCATCAGAAGCTCCCATATCCCCAGCGGAATGGTTACAATCCGTTCCCGATGGCTCTTGGTGTCGCTCTCTACGATTTTCCCGGATGCACAGCTGCGGGAACGACGGACGGTCAGTTCACAAGCACCGGTTATGTCCCGCCATTGCAGGGCGCACAGTTCACCGCGCCGCAGACCAGTTGTGATGGCCAGCGTGTAATACGCCCGATACAGAATCGGTTCGTTCTGAATCGTCCGCATTAGTTTACTCATTTCATACTTCTGCGGAATATGCTGCACCTCCTTTTCAAAATGCTTTTTCCGAACGCGGTGCGCCGGATTAAACGGAATAATGTCATTTTTCTTGGCATCCTCCAGTACCGAAGAAACCGTTTCGAGGTATTTCTGCACCGTTGTTTCCTTGATGCAGTTTCCACCACGTCCGGGGCGCTTGCGCAATTCCTCGCACATTTCCTCTAGGGTCATGGGAAGCAACTTTGCAAGCGGAATGCCGCCAATCAGCGGGTAAACAATACCCAGATTTCGTTTGTACCCGGCGTATGTCGTAGCCTTAAAGAACGGCTGCTGCCGTTTGAGCCAATTTTCGGCGTATTGTTCAAAGTGGGTCTGGTCGCTTTCTTCTACGCCATACTTGAACTTCTTCTCGATGCGCTCGGCCTCCGCCATGACATACTGTTGAATGCCGCGCTTTGGCACGGATGATGGCACAGTGATGGTCTGCGCTTTCATCCGTTTCTGCCCATTGACCTTATAGCCGTTGCAGACAGTGATTTTGAATTTTCGTTCGGATTTTTTCTTAATGTAAGCCATTGTACCTCCCTGTCAGCGCTGCTGGGAACGCTCTCGGCGGCGCGTATGATTTGTACGTTGTTCTTGGTTTTCACGGTCAATGCGATTTGATTCGCGTGTGCGTTGAATACGCTTGATGGCACCCTCTGCAATTCTGTCCTCTTTGCGGAGTTCTGTAATCTTACAGGTAAGCATCGCACGGCGGTCTGCCAGTTCCGGCAGAGCATCTTTCCGACGCATCTGCTTGACGACCTCGGCACGCTGTGCAGTAAGGCTTTCTATCTGCCGGGACAAGCCCTTGCGGTAGTCCACGATTGCTTGCAAAGAGGGAAACTTGTGGTCGTGAACAAAAGCGTGTTCTGCAAGGATTCTCTCGGTGTCTTTCCAGATGCGCTCCAGTTCCGGGCGGTTGATGTGCGGTTGCTGTTTCTTGGGCAGGATGCCTAACTGATAACAGTAGTACAGATACAAACGGTGCATTTGGGATTCTCCGAAGAATACCTCGAAGAAAATTTGGAGGATGCTTCTATTCACCGTGGAACGATACCGTTTCGGCGTATACTGTCGGGGCGGGTGTTTCCGTTCATACAGCCTTGGTCCGTACAACAGGTAATTTCCGCGCAGTCGGTCATCGATGCCTGCAAGATCGTATTCTTCTCCCAGCCTATAAAGCCGCACGGCTCGACCACCATCCCGCGCCCGGATGGTTGCGTACTTTCGGTTCGGGTCACTGCCGAAAATATACCCCTGCTGATACAGCGCCCTGTGGAAGTCCTCGGCAGTGCTGGCATCCTCACAGGCTTGGTCGATGGCTTCGCGCATCCGGGCGTACCGTGCAGGTTCTTTTTTCCTTGGTTGTTCCACTACCGACAAGTCGTACTCCCGGCACAGCTTGTCGGATGCTGCCCGGAACTCGGCATACTGGCTGCGGCGCTGCTCATATTTCTTGCCATCCACATATGACACGGAATTTATCACAAAATGATTATGTAAGTTATCCGTATTCATGTGGGTAGCGACCAGCACTTGGAAACGCTTGCCCCAGACCTTGCGGGCCAGTGCCACGCCGATCTCATGGCATTGCTCCGGAGTAACCTCACCCTCGCGGAAGCTTTGGTAGGCATGGAGCGCCACCACGCCGTCTGTTTTACCAAAGCGTTCCTGTACAGCCCGCATATCTTCCCACGCATGGTCTGCCCTGCAATGGATGCCGGTGACAAGCTGGGCGCTCTCGTTCAGCTTGGTCTTGGCATCGTTCTCTGCGTAGTGCAGTGTCTGGGCAAGGGCATCGTATTCGGTTTTGTCCGGGTTGGCCGCGTAATCAAGGACGCGCTGTAAGCTGTCCTTGATTGTCCAAATCTTAGTTACCGCCAATGAGCAGGTCCCTCATGCGGTCGGTCTGGGCGTTGATGCCCGCGCCAGTCTGTACAGAGCACTGCTCTGCAATTTCATCGAGTTTGTCCAATACATCAAATACCTCCATTGGCGGGTGCCCACCCGGTTCATATCCCAGCGCCCGCTGGCGTAAATATTCCGAAAGTGACAAGCCACACTTCCGAGCCAACATCGTCACCTTTTTTCTTCTCGGTGACGGTCACCCGGATGTTGATTCCGACAGTCCGATTTCTCATGCGCCAGCGGCCTCACAGGGGTTCGGGGCTGTCCCCGTAGGCTTTTCGGCGGGTTGCCCTGTGGCAACACTTTGCCCATGCTTGCTTCCCTCAAGCGACCTTAATGACGATGCTGACGATGTTTGTGGGATACCCCAGTGGAACAACTCCGATATATCAATATCATCGTCATCACCGTCAGCATCGTCATGGAAGAACTCAAACAGACGTTTTTGCTCCGTGCGGGTGCACTTATACTCGATACCGCGAGGGCTGAATATATCGCGGGCATAATGCGCCATCTTCCGGGTGAACTGGTTAGGCTTTACATCAGAAATATTCGCTGCAACAAGCAATTCCGTAGCTGTGCCCTGCCATTTTCCAACCGAGTCAATGTAGTCTGCAACTTTCCAAAGGTAGTCAGGAATAGCTTTCAACGCCTGCTATTCTGCGGTTTCTTCCTCATCCAACGTCCAGACGCAGTTTTCTTCGCGGATATGCAGCATTTTCTCGTCCATATCACGTCCAATTACACGAATTGTCGCGGTTTTACTCATGCGCTGACGATGCATAAGCCATGTCGTATCTGCCACACCCATAATGCCGGTTGAGCCGGAAATTTGGTCGTAGGGGTCTGACGATGATTGCTTACGCAAATGATGCACCAGCAGGATGCAAATGCCGTACTTATCGGCAAGCTCCTTTAATGCACCGATATCCTTGTAATCATTGGCATACATACTACCATTCTGGTCGCTTTTTCGTACCTTTTGCAAAGTGTCGATGACGATGAGGCTAATATCAGGGTAAGTATGGATGAAACTGACGATTTGTTCTTCCAATCCCTGCCCAATTCCGTGGCTTTCCGTCTGCAAAATGAGCCGTTCCGGGTCTTCTTCTGCATCTACAAGCTTGTAAAGGCGCTCTTGCAGACGACCCAGTGTATCTTCCAGCGAGAAATACAGTACGGTTCTCGGTTCTATTTCACGCCCCCACACAGATTTCCCCTGCGAAATCTGCAAGCAGAGCCACAGCGTCAGCCAGCTTTTGCCCGCTTTGCTGGGACCGGCAAATATAGCCAGCCCTGCCGGGAGCAGACCGGGGATAATCCATTTTACGGGCGGTATCGGCGTTGCAAGCAGCGCGCCGGCGGTAATAGTTTTCGGTAATCTTGTGGTAGTCATTGACACCATCCTTTCCGTTTTGGTATACATCTATTATCTCATAGTATCGTAATTTTGTGTGTAGTAAGTTTTACTCTCTAGTGTTAAGTTGTACGGCTACGCCGCCACAGCTCCACAAACGCGCCAAACGGCGTGTTTGTGGCGTTCATCGCGTCCGTGTGCGGTGAGGGGCATCCGCCCCACACAGGGCAGATTTAGGCGGTTACTGCGAGTGAATCAAATTTGATTCACTTTTTCGGTTTTATCACCCTAGAGTGAATCAGTTCTGATTCACTTTGGCGGTCCGCGTGCGTATTTCGCACAGTTCGTCTGTTTTGCGTTTGTCATATACTCACATCCTTTCTTGATTTTTTCTGTTGCCTTGTGTAACACTTTTGAATACACTTTCCGGGGAGAAAAAAGAGCCCGGAGAGCCTTACCGATTTCGGTAAGGTTCTCCGGGCTCTTATATATTATCTCTGTTCTATCCGGGCGTGAGGGTACACTTTCCCCGCAAATCTTGATGCAAATTCAATAAAAATCAAATAATACGCATAGTAGCGTCAATCACACGGTTATATAAATAATAAAAGAAACCGTATACATCAAAATAATGCTGAAGAAAAATGTCTAATTTGCCGCTCGCCCCCAGACTTGGGAACATAACAGGCAAGCCGCTGGCAACGACCGTTCACTGACTTTGCAAGGGTCTTACTTCTTACAACCCAAGCGCGGTCACCCCATCTGAAGCTGTGGGGCATCTGGAGTATCATTATGTCCTCTCCCCGCCGTGGGTTAGGGTCTGCCTTGACCTTGCTGTGCGCCCCACTGGGAAAGTAAAGTACCTGTTATGCTGTGTATTCAGTTGTAAAGGTGCTGGTACAGAATAAATCCGTAAGTTTAATATACGCCAACAATTAGCAGTCTGTCAATGACAAGTGCTAATTGTTTACACGGCATTCATAATTCAAGGCGATAACCCGCCAATGATGGATTTCATCAGCAAGGCTTGTTCATTATTCAAAGCACCGCACACATCTGGTGTATGAGGAGGCCGCCAAATTGTACGCCGGAAGCCAGAGCATGGAATTGACGATGAGCAATATTTTGCAGAGGACAGATCTCTATTTGCAGGGCGACGACATTATTTGGCATCCTGACAATGATGGACATCGACAAGCTGAAAGAGCTTTCCAAAATAGATGCAAAAACGCCGCTCGAAGCAATATCTTCGGGCGGCGCAGTATTGAAATTATTTCATGGTAATGCTATATTTCAGCGCAGCGATGGCATTTTCAGCTTTGCAAGGTCGCAGAGGACGGGGATGGGGGCCGAGGCCCATGCGTGGCAAAGGCTTGTATTCCACTTCTGGTCTTTGCCCCATGCTTCATAGGCCGTCGTTGCGCCTTCCTGCAGCATTTCGTACCATGAATGTTCGGAGTGATTGGTGATGAGGGCATACGCGTCTTGTGGGCGCCCCAAGCGGATCAGCGCATACAACACAAAGTAGGAAACAAACACCCCGCAGCACAAGCCCTTACGCATGATGAAGTCCGCAATCTGGTTTCCTTCCGGCGCAAGGCCATAAAATGCCGCAAACGCATTGGCGTGCAGGGAGCTGTGACTGCTGACAAGGGAGTCTGTGAACAGGCCGGTCGCTTCATTGTAGAAGCCTCGGATAAATGCCTGCCGCAGCGCCGCGGACTGCGGCGTGCAGGGCAAATCAAGAATCTTGCAGATTTCCTCAATGCACTGTTTCATGCCGATGTACAGTGCATTTATGACGTTGTGGCATCCGTCGCCTACAACAGGCTGCGGCAAATCGAAATCGTAGTTATCCCGCAGATTTTGGGGCCAATCCACAAGATTCCATTTGGTTTTAACATTTTCGATCAATCCGTCTTCCCTGCGGAAACGGTCAAAATACTCACTGATCCCCTGCGCATAGGGCAGCATATCGCGCAGGAATTCTTTATCCCCTGTAAAGCGGTAGTACAGCAGCAGCTGATAGGGGTAGAGCAATGAAAAATCGGCAATTTCCTGCATAAAGTTTCCGGGCGCGACAGCCATCATGCCCGGGCAGATCACCGTAGAATGAGAAAAATCCAGCAGTGCTTTTTTGAACAGCTTCGTATCCCCTGTCAGGCAATACAGCGCATGAGCCGTCACGGTGAGGTCGCCCAGATATTGGCCTTTCTCTCTGCTGGGACAATCCAGAAATGCTTCCTGTGAACAGTTGCGCACCGCATTTTTACAAATTGACCAGATCCCACGCACCAACGGATCATCTGTTTGGAAAGCACAGGGCACTTCCGCAAACGGGTAGTGTCGGAAATTGACCTTGAATTCGGACAGGCGCGGTGCGTCGGGGCTTTCCGGTGCCGTGGAGAAAAGGATTTGCACATAGCGGAAGCATTTATATTCAAACGGTTCCAGCTCATTTTCTCCATCCGCCAAAATCCAGCGGTCCTCATAGTTGCAGTTACAGCGCATTTCATAGCGAACGGCGGAGGAAGATTCCAGTTCCTCCCCAAAGTGCAGCGTGAGCACATTGCCGGCCTTGCCAACGGCTTTCATGGAAAAAGTACCCGTCAGTTCTTCCCCAAAATCCAGCAGCCAGCCGTTTTCCGTGCGGGACGTTTGTACGGGGAAACGCAGCTCGGTCACAACGTTCGGCGTCGGTTGCGGAATCAAAATGTGGTCGTCATTCTCCTTCACCGGGGCTTTGCGCCAATCGGAATCGTCGTAATCGAGCAGCTTCCAACCGTGCAGCTTGCGGCGTTCATCAATGATTTCGTCAAATTGTGTGTCGTAGGCAATGGTGCGGCTATAACTGTATTCTTCGGCGCGCGCGCAAAGCCAGTCCTCGTCCAGAAGCTGTACGCCGTCTGCAAAGAGCTCGGCGATCAGTCCCTGACGCTGGTCGCCGCTGTTGTAGGCACGGTTGACAAGTCCCTGATAGTAAACATGGATCGCCAGTTGGTTGTTCCCCTGTCGCAGCCAGGGAGTCAAATCCACGACATTATAGTAGTAGCAAAATGCATAGGAATTTGCCGGTCCCTGCGTCACGAATTGCCCGTTGACATAGAGCTTGTAATAATCATCCGCGGAAATCCGCAGCAAGGCGCGTTTTGGCGCATTGGCGAGAACGACTTTTTTGCGAAACAGCGCATGGTAGTTTTTTAATTCTTCCCGATGCGGCGGCATTTTAAAGTTCGGGTCCAACTGCCGATGCAGCAAAGCCAGCTGCGGAGCATCGTGAAATTCCGGACTGCAGAGCCAACGGTTTTGCCACTTTTGTGCGATTATGTTATTCATATTATAGTGGTCCCTCTTTCTCCATCATGGTTTTAAATTCCGTCGGTGTACAGTCGTAATATTTCTTAAAGCTGCTGGCAAAATAGCGCGGGTTGCTGTATCCGCAGGCCGCGGCGACATCTTGAATTTTCATGTCGGTCTTCAGCAGCAGGGAGCCCGCTTTTTCCATACGCCGATGGATCACATATTCCATCATTCGTTCGCCTGTTTTTTGCTTAAAGACCTGACGGATATAAGCGGCGCTGAAATGCAGTTTGTCCGCGATCCATTCCAGCGTTAAAGTTTCATTGTCCAGATTGGCTTCAATCATCGCCTTGACATTTTCCACGATTTTTTCGGTCTGCTGGCGATTGTTATGCTCCAGAAACGGCTTGTGACACAGCGAAAAATATTCCCGCAGAAGTTCTCTGATCTCCAGCAAACTGGCGTATTGCAAACGCTCCTTCATCCGGCGCTGGATTTCTTCGTTGGTGCGTTCCGGATCCAGTCGTATTCCGTTCCGCTCTACTTCATTAAAAATCGCATAGACCAGTTCTTCCGCAGAAATCCAGATGAAATCCGTTTGTTTTGGGGAAACCGTCGCATACACCTGCATCAGTTCATCCAAACAGCGCATGGACTCCACATCGTGCCCCATGCGGACAGAGAGCAGGATCTGCTCTTTCAGCGCTCGGATTCGCTTTGCAGTATCAGGAGCTTCGTCGGCCGCATCGCTATGCGGTTCCTGCCCGCAGACGATCAGCGTCTGGTCGATGGACGTCAATCTGCGCCAGACTTCCAGCGCCTCCTGGTAGGAATCCTTCAACTGCTCCCAGGTGTCGTACACGCCGCCGATAATACAGACGACGCGGATTCCGTAATATCGGGCCATACTTTTTTGAAGGTGCTCCATGCCGCTTTTGACCGCAAGGAAAAATGTCCGCCGCTCTTCCGCACTGCCAAACAGCGCCAAAATAACCCCGTTGCCCGCCATATTCAAGCCCTGCGCCCGAATTTCCTTCGGAAGACAGCTTGCGCTGAGCAGTGTGACCAGTTCATCAACGTTTTCCTGCTTTTGCGTGTTCCATCGTTCGGACCCCATATAAAAGGGCAGCTTTAACAGGCAGATGCAGTAATAATCGGCGGAAGTATCCAATATCTCATTGGTCGGGCGCTTTTCTTCCCGCCCTTCCAGCACCGCCCGCAGCGTATGCGCCTTCAGCAGCGACGCTCCCTCTTCCACCTTTTCCTGCAGGAGCTCCATATTGTCAAGGAGAATTTGTTGTTTGTTCAAATCATCCTTGATTTTATTCAATACGGTTTCCAGTTCCATTGGGTCAAAGGGTTTGAGCAGATATTCCGATACGCCCAAAGCGACGGCTTTTTTGGCATAGGCAAATTCGTCGTACCCGCTGATGATGATGGTCTTGAAAGGCAGCCCTCTTTGGGCTGCTTCCTGCAGAAAAACCAGACCATCCATAATCGGCATGGCAATGTCCGTGATAACGATGTCTGGATGGCGTTCTTCCGCCAACTGAAGCGCCTCTTTTCCGTTGACGGCACTGCCCACCACTTCCAAATCGGGCTGAGAACGGCGGATATAGCCAACCAGAAGGCTGCGCATTTCCGATTCGTCCTCTACGATCAGTATTCTGTACATTTGTCTTTCTCCTGCATGCACTTGGGGATCGTCAGCGTTGCCCGTGTCCACTCGCCTTCACAGCTCTCATAGTGCAGCCCATAGCCTTCACCGTAATACAGCTTGATTCGCTCGTTCACGTTGAAAATTCCATATCCGTCGCTGTGCTCTGTCGTTCCAATCTCCAGCGCACGGTTGATACTCTCCACCTTGTCCCTGCTCATACCGACGCCGGTGTCCTCCACCGTAAAAAGGATTTGCGGAGAGCCGTCCGGGGATTGTTCCTCTCGCGCGCGGAGCACAATGCGGCCTTTTCCGTTTTTCTCTTTTATCCCGTGGTAGATGGAATTTTCTACCAGCGGCTGCAGCACCAGTTTTAGGATGGTGCAGGGCCAAAGTTCTTCCGGCACATCCAGCGTATATTCCATCACTTCGGCATAGCGAATTTCCTGAATCGTCAGGTAACTTTTCACATGCTCCAATTCATCCTTTACGGGGATAACTTCCGCACCGCGGCTCAGGCCGATGCGGAAGAATTTTCCCAGCGCGTTGGACAGGATGCGCACCTCATTCATCCCCTGCTCAGATGCCAGCCATGTGATCGTGTTCAGTGTGTTGTATAAGAAATGCGGGTTGATCTGCGCCTGCAGTGCCTGCAGTTCTGCTTTGCGCTTCTGCTTTTGTGCTTGCTCTACAAAGTCGCGTTCCTCTTTGAGCACTGCAATATACTCTTCCTGCTTTTTCATGGATTGCTCTACCTGATCCGCCATGTAGTTGAAGGACTTTGCCAGGCTGCCGATTTCGTCTTTGTAAGGGTAATAATAGCGTGCTTCCAGTTCTCCGTTGCGCATTCGGTTCATCTGCAGCGCAAGGCGCTGCAGAGAAGACGTCATCTGCCGCGACAGAAAGAGGACTATGAGCAGACAAATTGCGATCATGACGACAGACAGCCATATAATCAGCATTCTCAGGCGTCCCACACTGTCCAATAATTCCGCCTTGGATTTTAAAATATAGATCTGCCAATCGTTGATGCTCACAACGCCTTTGTACATGAGGTATTCTTCGCCATGGTAGATCAAATCCCCGCCGTAACCGCTTGCCTCCTGTCCTCGATTCATTTCTTCCAGTTTTTCCAAATCGGCAGCGTTCACGCCGGCGGTACTGACAATGTAGTTTCCTGAGCTGTCCGTGATGAGGAACTCCCCTACCATGTTGGAGTCGTCAGCCAGCTCGTCCAGCAGGGCTTGCTGGTCCAGCTGGATGATGAGATACGCATAATCCGATGTCCCCGAACTGACCGAAAAGCGCCGTACATAGGGGATCACCGCATCGCCGTCCTTGAATATCTCGTCCTGCATCGTCGGCAGCCACTGAATTGCAGGGGCGTCAGAATCTTGGTAAATCTCCCCGAACGCCGACTTTTCATAGTCAAAATCCCAGTTGCGATAACGGGTAAAGTCGCTCCAGATCCCTTTGTCGGTATATACCAGCGTAGAATGTACCAACGGCTCTGCCAGACTGATGTCGCGCAGACAGTACATGGCCTCACCGCTCAAAATGACTTCTTTTTTCGGGTCCGGCGCGCTCATGTAGTCGTTCAGGGGCTGGATGAAAGACGTGTCGGTCAGCGCGGCAAAAGCCCTGCGGTTCACTGCCTGCAGGCGTGCGTCCAGAGTGTAGCACAGCTGTACAGCCAGACTTTCCGCGTTCGCCTTGTAATTGGTCACGATTTCCCGCTGCGCAAACTGATAATATAAGATTCCGCCCACGCTGGTACTGAAAGCACACACCACCGTAAAAATCAATGACATTTTTTTCTGAAAGCTGATGTCGCGCAGCCATTTTTTTACCATGAGCTCAGCGCCTCCCGCCTGTGCCTTGGGCATTTCTTGGGCATTTTTTATATAAAGGTATTATACCATGTTTTTCTCGGTATGCAAAGGGGAAGGCAGCAGCGCACTGCGAAGAAGAAAAGCAGGCAGAGCCGCACCGCATCAGCGCACCGCACAGCTTTGATGCGGTGCCGACTTACGGCGAGGCTCTGCCTGTTGCCTGTCAGCCTTTGACTGCGCCTGCCGTCAGGCCCGCGATAAATTGCTTATTGCACAGCAGATAGACGATCAGGATCGGAATAATGGCGATGGAAGCGCCCGCCAGCATGATATGCCATTCGGCGGCTGCGTTTACCGAGTATTTCAGCTGCACGACCGCCACGGTCAATGTCTGCAGCTTCGGATTCGTAATGGTCATAATCAAGGTGGTAATGTAGTCGTTCCATGTATTGCGGAAGACAAACAGCGCCACAACTGCAAGGATGGGCTTCATCAGCGGCAGGATGATCCGCACAAAAGTGCCGAAGAGTGAACAGCCGTCGATGGTCGCCGCCTCGTCAAGCTCTTTTGGGATGCCCTTGACAAAGCCCATCACCAGCAGCACGTTCATGGCCTGCCCACCCGTAAGCGCCAGAATCAGTCCAATCATGCTTTTGCTCAATCCAACATCATGCAGGAACTGATAAATCGGGTACAGTGTTACAGATCCAAGGCTGATGAACATCATGGAGGTGTAAAGCCCCAAAAGCAGCTTTTTTCCGGTGAAGTCACGCCGCGCAAAGATGAAACCCGCCAGTGCGCAAGTTATAACCGCCAAAAGTGTGGTGGAAACGGCAAGGATCACGCTGTTTCCGGTGTACTTGACAAAATCCGCCTGGATAAACGCCTGATAATAGTTTTGAAACTGCCAGGACTTTGGCAAAAAGGAACCGCCGGCTGTCAGTTCTGCGTTGGTTTTGAGGGAGCCGAGAACCGTGTAGACGATGGGATAAAGGGTAAAAACGATCATAATGAGCAGGAACAGGACCGCACAAATTTTTGCAATGAAAGCCTTTGGTCCTTTGGCCCTTACATTGGTTTCCATTTTCTTCCCTCCTTCTCAGTAAATCTCGTCCAGTTTTCTGGACAGGCGCAGATAGATCACCGTGATGACGCCGGCAATCGCAGCAGATACAACGCTGACCGCCGCACCGTAGCCGTACTGCGGGATCACCGAGCTGGAGGCAGACACGGGGAAGAAGTACTGGTATGCGTACAGCGACATAACCATCGTTGCATTGTTCGGGCCTCCTTCCGTCAGGACCATAACATTTGTGATGTCGTTGAAAGCGGAGGTAATGGCCAGCATCAGGATGATTTTGAGGATGGGCCCCATCATGGGAATCGTAACAAACCACAGCGTTTTGATCGGCCCCGCGCCATCGATTTTGGCGCTTTCCTGCACATCTTTGGCAACCTGCTGCAAACCGGCAATAAAATAGACCATGTAGTTGCCTACGCCGCCCCAAATTGCCGTAATAATCAGGGTCTGCATCGCATGATCCTTGCCGAGCCAGTTGATCGGGGTTTTGATGATGCCAAGCCCCATCAGATATTGATTGATCTCACCGTTATAGGCGTTGAACAGCAGGTAGAACACCAGCCCCATGACGGCAGAGCTCATAATGGTAGGCAGGAAAATCACGCTTTGCGCAACGCCGTTGAATTTTGTCTGCTTGTTCAGCAGAAGCGCCAGGAAAAACGCCAGCGGGATGATGATAAGCACCTTGCCGAAGCCATAAACAAAGGTATTTGCCACGCTCTTCCAGTACACTTCATCGCGAAAAACGCGTGCCAAATTTTCTAGTCCCACCCACTTCGGGGCCGCGGTGCCGATTCCGCCATACTGGTAGAACACATATTTCAGCGTCCAGAGTACAGGGTAGATGGAACACAGGATAAACAAGAGCAAATTGGGAAGGAGAAACGCATACGATTCTATATCGCGTCGCCGCATCCGTCTGCGGTGGCCTTCCTCCAGCGTCGTCTGGACCTTTTTTACAGCCATAACCGTCCGTCCTTTCCTCGGGAAGCGCCATGCGGGCCGCAGCCCGCGCGGTGTTTTCCTTTTATTCAACGAGGTGCTGCTCATTTTTCGAGCGGCACCTCGTTCATTGTTATTTTGCTGTCAGAATTACGGATTCAGCGGATCGTACCCTTCGATTTTGACCTCTTCGCCGATACCGTCGGAAATGCCCTTCTGGTAAGCCGCATTGTAACGGTCGGTCAAATCCTGCAGCGTGCTTTCCATGTCTGCGTCGCCGTAATAGATCGATTCAAAGGTCTTGTAATAGTCCTCGCCTTCCACAACGACCGCCTGACTGTTCTTTTCCTGCGGGGTCAGCGGCAGAACGGCATCAATATCGGACATCTTCAGCCATTCTTTGTCCGCGACCTGCTCGTTGAGCTGCGCCTTCTCCACAACAGAGGGGATGATGCTCACGCCGTAACCGCCCTCATAGTAGCCGACGAGGAAGTCTTCGGAAGCAAAGATATCCTTGTACACCTGGAATGCCAGCTCCACATTGGAGCCCTTCGCGTTGATGAGGTAAGCCGAGGTGAATTTGATGTTCTGCTTGCCGTTTTCCTCGCCGGAAACAGTGGGAATGGGCGCGACGCCCCACTTGTCGGAATCCATCGGGAACTGATCCTTGTAGACGCCCGGCTCGGAATGGGTCCAGGAAATGTACATGCCGATCTTGCCGGCGGCGAACTGGGTGCGCAGGGGGTCAATGTCAAGGCTCTCACAGCCCGGGAAAGCGCAGTCCTCGCTGAGCAGTTCCTTCCAATAGCTCAGAAGCTCGCTGTACTGGCTGAAATCATATTTGCCCGCGGCGAAATCGTAGCCCTTCTTAATTCCGGTCTCGCGCTCCATCTGCAGATCCAGGGAACGTTCCAGCGCAGAGGATGCGCTCTTCATGTGCTGGGCATAGCCGTAAATGCCTTCGCTTGAAAGCTGAGAGGTGATCAGGCGCGCATCCTCTACCATTTCTTCCATCGTCGTGGGAGGTTCGGAAATGCCGACGCGCTCAAAGATCTCCTTGTTGTAGATCAAGCGGCCCGTGGTTCCGCAAGTGGGGATATAATACAGCTTGCCGTCAATCTCATTGATACCTTCATAGACCTCGTCCTTGAAGTATTCCTTCATGTCATCGTCCATGTACTGGTAGAGGTCCAGCCATTGGCCCTGATTGACGTACTTGTTGTACACCTGATCGTTCAGCACGAGAATATCCGGCAGCTCGTCGCTCTGAACCGCAAGATCAACCGCCTGATCGAAATTATCCGTGTACAGCTGGTAATCCACCTGCACATTGTTGGTGTTGTTTGCGTTATACTCGTCGATCTTGCCCTGAATATAGGTTGCATCGTGGCGGTCCTTCGTCCAGACGGTGATCACCTGCTTCTCGCCGTCCGTCGCGGTGCTGCCCGCAGCGGTACTGGACGCAGTCCCGCTTTCCGTGCTGCTCGAAGAGTCCGAGTTGCTGCAACCCGCAAACGCCGTCATTGCCATAGTTCCTGCCAAAAGCAAGGCCAGATATTGATTCTTTTTCACTTTTGTTTTCCTCCTTATAGAGTTCCCTTGCCTGTGCAAGGGAACCCGACCGTGTTTCCGGCACCCTTCCGGACGGCCGCCGGACTTTTTTTGCGCCACCGTGCGCTTACGATGCCTTTATGATACCCGTTTTTCTTTTTTCCGTAAATCCAATTTTCGCGGTTTCCGTGTCCAAAAAATGCAGGCGTTCTCTCCTCTGCCACCTAAACGGGAAGTTCTTCGATCCACGGCTTTGACACGCTAAAAGACAAACGCTCTCTGCAATTCGGCACAGGAAAGCGCTTACCTGCAGAGGCACAGGTAAATGAGGACGGTTTTCGTGAGGTTTTAGGCGCCGCCAAGGGGATGAAAGAGGACAAGGTCAGCTGTTCTTGCTATTAATATGATTTACCTTCAGAAAACATCCAATCTGGTTTACATAGAGCAAGAATCTTAAAATCAAAAAAGGACGGAACAAAGTGTCGTTTTCTGCTCAAATGCAAATAACCGCTTCACGCTAATAAAAGTCAAAAAAGAGAGAGTTGCTGGAAATCAGGCTCAGAGTTTTCTGAATTGGATTTCCTTGCATTTTGTATTAGTGTTCCAATAGTTTCTTTCGCCGAAGATTTATTCTCACGCCTCTCTTTGTGAGCGAGTGTATCTGTGCTTTCCTTTTTATTTGAACTTATTTTAAAACGCAAAATAAGATCGTAAAATTCATCTGCCATTCGTTCCGCTCTATCTTTTATATCAATAGTAGCCTTTTGTGCATAGTTGCCATCAATATTTCGAGCAGTTTGAAAAGAGGAAGTTTTATAAATTTCAAGTTTTTCAGAAAGACTTTTTCCATTGCAACGAGAATTTAAATTTGATTCGAGTGGAATCAAATTTCCAATAGATCCGTTTTCTGGTGTATCATTATCGTCCAAAATATGCTCAATAGTGAATTCTGAACATTCTTTATTAACACTTTTATACCGTTCAAGTACTTCAAGAATTATTTGAACGCGTTCCTTATTTCGATCATCCGAGTAATAGCCACCATGATGTGACCAACCGAGGGAAGAAAATTCTTTTTTGAAATTTTCTTTGCTGGGGAGTTTCGATTGTAATGTATAAATGAACCCCTGCAGAGACGCATCAGAATAGTCATTTTCTAGGATACTCGCATGACTATAAATGGCATTTGTAATTTTATTGGAGTTTTCTTGTCCGATAATTGTATAGCAAATCAAAAAGTCGTACAAGAACAAAATCGTTTCATTATATTTTTCTTGACTAATACATCCCTTTTCGTACTGATGTATTAGACTTAGAAGAATCGGACGAATTTGTTCCTGCCGATGCCTTTTAAAAAATGTATATACTTTAAACTCAACGGGAGAGCAATTTGTATGCTCACCTTGCATAATAGGATTGATTAATCGACTATAATAAATAGCTTTTTGGTAGAGATCCTCTAATAGTGGTACGGTTGGAATGCCTTTGTTTGCATTCCGAATGATCTTATAGTCGTTGATATTATTTTGGGTAGAGGTTCTATATTTATGCGTAGCGTAATGCTTTACAAAGCGTTCAATGTTGTTTCCCAATAGACGCTCAATTTCTTCCCAAGTAACTTTAGCTGAATCTATGTTTCCATCTGGTTTAATGCCTCGCATGATAAAGTTCTTCAATAGTTCATGCCCCTCAAGAGCAGAACCACGCGCATTCAATATTTCAAAAATTGTGCAAGCGTCTTCCTCAGAAGATGCCATTATGTCAACATATAAAAGTTTATCGGTTATAGCGGAACGTAGCGCAAGCAAAAACTGTGTTGGAGAAAGTTTGGAATGTTGCATTTCATCATAAATGTTACTGATAAAAAATGAGAAAGCAGAAACAAGATTTTTGTCTTTAGGATTAGAAACATCGGTGTACAAGGGGTACAAACAAGATAAAATAGAAATGAGGGGTGATAGAGCGGAAATGTCAGATTTTCCACTCTATCTGAACACGGTCGCTGGTGGCCTTGATCGTAGAGATC
>OAWS01000826.1_pt1 | contig 20783 bp, 13 predicted proteins | sample 1517141 | NCBI WGS metagenome assembly OAWS01 (sample SAMEA2580173, study PRJEB22360) | human gut metagenome | biome: human gut; feature: human-associated habitat; material: faeces | place: Denmark | collected 2008/2010
CTGTCCGGCTAAAGTACGGCAGGTGGTCACGGAAGCGGATGTGGAAGCGGTGATTCACTGTGCCGCTTACACTGCCGTGGATGCGGCAGAAGACAATGTGGAGCTTTGCAGGAAGATCAATGCAGACGGGACCCGGAATATAGCCGAGGTATGCCGGGATCTTGATCTTAAAATGATGTACATCAGCACAGACTATGTGTTTGACGGACAGGGAGAAAGACCGTGGGAGCCGGATGATGAGAGGAATCCGCTGAACGTATATGGACAGACAAAGTATGAAGGCGAGCTGGCCATCGAAGAATTTCTGGACCGCTATTTTATTGTGAGGATTGCCTGGGTATTCGGAGTCAACGGGAAAAACTTCATTAAGACGATGCTGAACCTTTCAAAGAATCATGAAAGACTCACGGTTGTAAATGACCAGACGGGATCTCCCACTTATACTTTTGATCTGGCCAGACTCCTCGTGGATATGGCAGAGACAGACAAGTATGGAAGGTATCATGCTACCAACGAAGGGCTGTGTACCTGGTATGAGTTTGCCTGTGAGATATTTAAACAGGCGGGGATCGAAATTGAAGTGGTTCCGGTGGGCAGCAACGAATATCCGGCGAAGGCAAGGAGGCCGAAGAACAGCCGGATGAATAAGGAAAAGCTGACACAAAAGGGTTTTGAAAGGCTGCCTTCATGGCAGGATGCGCTTGCCAGGTATTTAAAAGAAATCGGATATTAGGAGGAACAGATGGGAAAGATTAAGGTTACAGACTGTGATATTGAAGGACTGCATATCATTGAGCCGGCAGTGTTTCCGGATGAGCGCGGATATTTCATGGAGACGTATAACCAAATGGATTTTGAAGAGGCAGGGCTTGGCATGACCTTTGTACAGGATAATCAGTCCATGTCAGTAAAGGGGGTCCTCAGGGGACTTCATTTTCAGAAACAGTATCCGCAGGGAAAGCTGGTGCGCGTCGTCCGTGGTAAGGTGTTTGATGTGGCGGTGGACCTGAGAAAAGATTCTCAAACTTACGGAAAGTGGTTTGGGGTAGAATTATCCGCAGAGAATAAAAAGCAGTTTTATATTCCGGAAGGGTTTGCCCATGGCTTCCTTGTCCTCTCAGAGGAGGCGGAATTTTGCTATAAGTGTACAGACTTTTACCACCCCGGAGATGAAGGTGGGATCAGGTGGGATGACCCTGACATCGGTATTAAATGGCCGCTTGAAGAGGGTACAGAGCTGGTGATCTCAGAAAAAGATCAAAAATGGTCCGGATTAAAGGACACTTTTAAGTTTTAAAAGATAGCTGTTATTATAGCAGTGTGATAGGAAATATAGACAAAAATATAGAAAAGCCGGCGTACGGGCTGACTGATATGCTCCCCTTATAGTAGTCAGATCAAATAAAAAACTGTCACGATAAGGAGGAGCATATTTTATGGGACAACATTCCAAATATTCTTTTGAAATGAAACTGTCCGCTGTCACAAAATATCTGGAAGGAAACACTTCGCTAGAAAGCATTGCCCGAAGTTTGGGGACAAAAGTATTGTTTCCATTTTGGTCATGTATTTGTATTTTTCTTTGTTCACAGCATACGGATCGGTAGAGTGCCTTGTGATAACAATATCTTTTGTGATGTCAAAGACTTCACCAGCAGGTAAATTCAACCCGGATAAAATACTGCCATTGTTTTTAGTTGATTTTAACCTGACGACATAGTCGAATAGTTTTTCTTCCACATGAGCAAAAAAATTGTAGTTTTCATAGCCTCTGTCAGCCGTAATGATAACAGGAAACCATTTCGGTAGACGTTCTGTCATAGTAACAACAGCTGCAAGCAGTCTATACCCTTTAAAAAGCTTGACATCTTGTGGAATAGAAGAAAATCTTTTAAAAAGTGTCGAAAAAGCTTCTGGCTTTATCTTTTGGCGTTGCTGAATGAACGCTGAAACAGAAGGAAAGTTGGAATCAAATTGAAAGTATTTGAGAAGTTCCTGTCCCAATGGAGCACTTCCCATAGATAAAATGAGTCTAATTACTGCGGAAAAACCAAGTTTTCGATGGCGTTTAAAATCCTTTTCTGGATTAACCGGTCCCCTCCTTTTGTTATTTTGGCGAAGTTTTGTAAAGTTTTATAAAGTTTTGTACTTTTTTGATGTGATTTGTTTCTCACATTGATTTTTCATTTATAGAGTAGTATAATAATAAGAATCATTAGGAATGAACAATCAATAAGTGCAGCGGTGATATGTCAATAGGTAATTGATAAAAAATGTGATTGTTTTTTGTCATAAATCCATAAAAATGGACACACCTACCCAAGCCCTGTCGACCAGTTTTTTTTAAATGAGCAGGGCGGACTCATCAGCAGATAGTAAAACTATTCTGCCGAACGATATAGACGATTGTCTTTGAGCAGTGCAAAGACCAACCGCACAAATTTACGGGCAGTTAATGCGAGTGCACGTTTGTGTTGATACCTGTTCACTTCCTTATATTTGGAGTGATAGAAGTTGCTGTACTCCGTGTCACATCTCACGAGAGACAAGGCGCCTTCACACAGGTAATATTTTAAAAGTCAGTTGCCGGATTGTATCTGTTTTGTGTTTTCAGCTTCAAAGTCACCAGACTGATGCTGTCTCCATGCAAGACCGGCATACTTACCGAGCTGTGATTGGCTCGGAAAACGGTTGATATCACCAATCTCCGCCATGATTCCGGCAGAAATAACGGGACCTATACCCGGAATGGATATCAACACATTTGACAGGAGTTCTGCTTGGGCGGTAATCTCCAAGATAAACCTCTTTGTTGATTCTACCGAAACGCAGGCAGTCAGGAATGATAAAGGAGTCCACATAATGATTCTTGGGCAGGTCATTGTATGCCTCTTTGAACTTTTTGACCTGCTTAGGATTGAGGACATGGATTTTCCGGTTGTAGGGTGTCAGAATGGCATCTTCCCTTAAGAAGTACACGAGATTGTCGCCATAAACAGAGGTGGCTTCGAGGCCGATAGTTACCGTGTCAAGGGAATGGGATGTTACAGAGGAAAAGATCCTTTTTACCATCTGAGCGGATCCGTCCTGCGAGTTAGCCACAGAGAAGTTGCTATGTTTACTGCCGTCAGGAAGCATCAGATAGACGACATTGGATTTGCTGCTCACATCAATACCGACGTAAAGTGGGTTCATGATATCACCTTCTTTCTATGTTGGATTTGAGTGTTCAATCGGCTTGGTAAAACCCATGATCACGGAGCATCGACACCCTCGCGTATAAGAATCCAGTCTGAGATGGATTGACGCGAACCATACTGCCAGATGGCAATCCATAGACTCAGACAAACAGCCAGCAGGTTTGAAGCTAACATCCGTGTCAGGGGAACAGACTCACTATGAAGCAACCATTTCTGGTTCAACAGGAGGTAACAGAACTATTACCTGATTGACACTAAGGAACAATTATACCATGGGCTTTACTAAGCCTATTGAACAAATTTTATTTAGTTATCAAGGTACATTTAATGTATCTAAAAGATATTATACGAGGAGGCATAGTAATGAGGAGAGAGACGCAGAGCAGGAAAAAGCACAAATCTGCTTACAAAAAGATTGGTGTACTTTTTTGTGCTTTTCTTTTGCTTATCATGAATATGTACCCGACCTGGGCATGTGATTTTGTTGCCAGCAATTATAACAGCGCTGACATTGAGTCCGTAGAAAATTCGGGAACGGAAACAGATGAAGAGGCATCTCCGGGTGTTTCGGAATCGGAAGATGAAGCTGTAGACACAGAGACACCGCCGGATGTTTCGGAATCAGAAGATGAGGGAGAACTTCCGGATTCCTCTGATGTAGAAGAAAATACGGGAGCTGATGAAGATGTATCTGAACCCGATGAGGGGGGCTCCGACACTGATGATGCGCTGGCATCTGGGCAGGATGATGAAAAGAGCAAACGTAAAGTTATGAAAGCCAGCGCGGAAGCTCGCGTATCAGCTGCAGAAAGCGGTTATGTTGTGACAGGCGGCGTTGAAGGCACAGACTACGAAGTTACCAATGCAGGTCAGGGTGGCAAGAATGTGCTGTTAATCAAAACGGACAAAAGTCTGACCATTAAAAATGCGAATCCAGCTGCAGCCAATGCCATCGGTATTCAAATTGCGCCGAATATTGAAGCGCATGTAACCCTGGCTGGCGTAAATATTCACAGTTATGCGCCGTTTAATTTGATGACGCCGACAGTATGTTACCTTACTCTGGCAGATGGAACGACAAATACTTTGGATGCGACAGGTTACGCAACTGCAGGGCTGCATTGCGGAGGTGGCTCTACTCTGTATATTGACGATAGTGTGCCAAACTGGGATACATATGGAGATATGGTAACACCGAAGAACGGCATGATCGGCGAGGATGTTACTTTGGCAAACGGCGACCAGTTAAAAGCCGGCGACTCTTTGCGCAGATTAAACAGTACGAATATCGGAAAACTGGTGGCAAGAGGCGGAGCTGCATCTGCCGGAATTGGTACAGGACCTATGGAAAACGGCGGCACCATGGTCTTTAATGGAGGCGACATTGATGCCAGAGGAACTACCGGCAGCGGACTTACTGATGCAGGCGCCGGCATCGGTATGGGAAGCGGAATAAAAAGACCAAGCTCCGGAGGTGACAAGGGCGCAAACGGGGGAACAATGATTTTCAATTCCGCCAAAGTTTATGCAAAGGGCGCTTATCATGCGGCAGGTATTGGAGCCGGATACAGCGCCGGCGCAGAATCACATCCGAAGCAGTGGGGCTCGGACCCGACCGACATAAGGAAAAACGGAACGGGCACCTGCGGTAATATCTTCATCAACGGAGGATATTTACAATCTGTGGGCGGCGCGCACGGAAATGCGTTTGGCGGCGCCTGCGGAACAACAGCTACAGGCAATACCATTAAGGTAACCGGAGGCACATTGCTTCCATATTCAGTAAGCGGCTGGAATGATATCGGCGGCGCCGGCGGAACGGTTATCGTTTCCGGCGGATCCGTAAACGGCGGAAAATTCCAAAGCAGTGACGGGAAAGCCTATGCAGATGATGCAAAGACAACAGAAGTAAAGATGGTTACCATTGACCTTGGTGGTGAAAAGGTTGGCGACCAGCCTCTCGGTGAGCGAGATGATGATATTGAAGAATGGGATTTATCTATCGGCGGCGCAAACTATCCTTACGGCGCGCCAAGTAAAACCGATAAAGGCAAGCTGTATCTATGGTTGCCGGCATCAGCTGCAGGCAAAGAAATCAAGGTTGATTTTGCAATATTCGATGGAACAGACAAGGTTTCATTTGAACCGTTTTATGTACCGGAAGTAGGCGACGGAAATACTGAGCTGAAGCGATATGTAGATTTTACGCTGCCGGAAGATTATGCGAAGAATCTCGTTAAAAAATATGACGGAAAACCTTTCGGAACATTAGATTTGACAAGCTATAATGACGGAAAAGGTATTTATACAGGGAAAAAAGACAATAAGTACTTACTCGATAACACGAAGATGGAGTATTCCTACCTGCAGTATGATAAGGAAATTGGAGCTGCCATTCCGAATACCGGAGGAGACCAGAGCCTGTCAGATGCAGGATATTATCTGTTGACTGTGACTTCTGGCGAATTTACTAAACCAGGCAGCGATTTTGCTAAGAGTTACTGGGGACATCGTGCAACTGGCTTTGCGGAGATTCAAAAAGTAAATTCAAAAACAACGATTAGCGCGACGAGAGCCGTAGTAGGCACAGAGTCGAGCAACACGATCGAGATTGTTGCGGACATTGTCAGCGCTGATGATACTGCTGTAACTTGTGGATATCCAACCGGCGAAGCGCAGTTTTATATTGACGGAAAGCCGTTAGGAAAACCGGTTAAGTTAGATCCTGACAGCAAAGACAATCCGGCTGAGATGACGGTTTCCCAAGAGAAAAAAGAAGACGAACGCAATCACACGGTGATAACCTATCATTATGTACCAAGCGCGGACGACTCCTGGATTCTGGATCCTATCGCAGGCAATAAACATAAAATCGAAATAAAGTATACACCTGACAAGAACTATTATGAAAGCAAAGCGTCAGCATCGCCGGATATTATTATCGTTCCGATTGACAATGCAAACTTTAAGGTAGAAGATGCAACTGATAAAGCGGTGAAAGTACAGATTCGGGATAAAGATACTTTAACCAAGAATTTTGATGATTTACTTGCGCATAAAGACGGCTATTACTACTTCCCGCTGGATATTACAACAGACAGTAAAGCGCCGTTTGAGTTTAGTTTTGTCAAAGGAGACAAGAACCTTGCGGAAATTATAGAAGAAAAGCAGCTGGACGGCAGCAAGCTGTACTATGTGAAAGTAAAGGGCAGCGGTACTGTAGACATTCAAGTGAAACAGCCTGCAACCAGCGCATATAAGGAAAGCAAACTGACTTTCACCTTAAAAGTCCCTCTTTACCATGGAAGCCCTGTGCCGGAAACTACAAAGAAAGCTGTGAATCTGTATTATCCGGACAAACCGGTAAAAGCCGGGGACACCATCAAGTATACGATTTCTACAACTAATAAAAAAATCGGTACAGTCTGGACGAATGTTATCGTATGGGATAAACTTCCGGAAATGCTGGAACTGCAGAAGGGCACCATCAAGTTACATAAGCCTGACGGCACAATCCAGATGATCCCGGACAACTATTTTGATGAAACCACCAGAATCCTAAAAGTACCTGCTGCAGATCAGGTTATGGGCGGTGAAGTTTATCAGGTAACCTTCCTGGCAAAAGTAGCAGACAGCTATACAGACGCGCAGAAAAACGAACTCAAGAATATCGCAACCGCATCCGGTTATGAATACAGTGGTGATCCGGATGATCAGGATGAAGTAAAACCGGGAGATTTTGATCCGGAGGATTATGACAAGCCGACGGGAACACCGGATGGCACGACAGGGATTACACCGGGAGATGATATCGAGGGCAAGCCGGGAAATCCCGCATATCCGGACGACGATGATAAAGACTATCCGGGACAGGGAACGCCAAGCGCGCCGTCACTGCCTGAAGAAATCGTTCCGGAAAGCCCGACCGAAGCAGATCTTACGCTTGTAAAAAATGCTGAAAATACTACAAGAGAGTCAGGAAAAGCAAGACCTGGTGATGTAATCAAGTACACGATTACAATCAGGAATACAATGCTGGGCAGCGTGTGGTATAATGCGGCAATTGTCGATCCGCTTCCGGCAGGGCTGGAACTGGATTCTACACAGCCGATTACTGTCATGAGAGATGGAAAAACAGTAAAAGAACTGCATAATGATACCGGAAAAAGAAATGATGGTTATGACGATAAAGAAAAGACGGTCGGTGTTTATGTAGGTGATCTTTACGGCGCTGAAAGTGCAACGGTAGAGTTTTATGCAATCGTAGGCACGGGAGAAGTGAAGAATATTGCAAAAGCATCCGGATTAACACCGGACGAAAAAGAAAAAACAGATACGCCTAAGGATCCGGGAACTCCAAAGGAGCCGGCAGATCAAGATCATCCAAACGATGGTGAATTAAAGCCTGAATCCAAACCGGTATCGCCGGAGAAACCGACTATACCGATTTTCCCGGAAGATCCAGACAATCCGGATAACCCGGACGATCCTGATAGTCCAGACAACCCGGACAAACCAACGGGACCACAGGGCGGCATCAATATTGACACAGATGGTGACGGCATTCCGGACATTAACATCGACATAGACGGTGACGGCGTTCCGGATATCAACATTGATACAGATGGTCACGGAAAAGCAGATATCAACATTGATACAGACGGTGACGGTATTGCGGACACCAATATTGATACCAATGGCAACTGGATTGCAGACGCCAACATTGTACAGACCTCTGACAGAAATAATTTGTTAGGATATGTATTGTTACTGGTTGGTACAGCTGGCGCTCTGATTGCAGTTTTGAAAAGGCGGAAATGTTAAAAATTGTTTTTATGAGAAAGCGGCCCTACTTTTGGTCAATGTCATTAAGTTAAGGTGGCATTGAGTAAACTGCTCTCAAAAAAACAAAAAACGGATATATCAAAGAAAAGGGTATGTCCGTTTTTTTAATATATTTTCTTCTATTCCACAAGATGTCAAGCTTTTTAAAGGGTATAGACTGCTTGCAGCTGTTGTTACTATGACAGAACGTCTACCGAAATGGTTTCCTGTTATCATTACGGCTGACAGAGGCTATGAAAACTACAATTTTTTTGCTCATGTGGAAGAAAAACTATTCGACTATGTCGTCAGGTTAAAATCAACTAAAAACAATGGCAGTATTTTATCCGGGTTGAATTTACCTGCTGGTGAAGTCTTTGACATCACAAAAGATATTGTTATCACAAGGCACTCTACCGATCCGTATGCTGTGAACAAAGAAAAATACAAAAACATGACCAAACAGGCAAGATTTGACTTTATTCCCAGCAGCAAGTACCCTGACTATGAAATGTCTATCCGTTTTTTGTTTTTTTGAGAGCAGTTTGCTCAATGCCACCTTAACTTAATGACATTGCATAGTATACTGCCTCCTTTTTTCTCTGTTTAACAGAGGTAAAGTTTTACATAACGAACTTTCTCTTGAAAAAGGGCATAGACTAAAGGAAAGAAGTGAATACAAAAGTTGACTTTTTCCATAGAAAAATGTACGATTAATTTCGGATGTCTTATATTGACAAGGTTTAAAATGGAGTTTATACTATTTCATATAATACATACCAAAAAAGTATGAAATGTAGAAGGGACATAAAATGGATTGGTTATTTATAGAACGAAACATACCTCTCTATATAGAGGCAACGAAACTGACGTTGGGAATCGGGGCTCTGGGCGTCGTGCTGTCAGTGATGATCGGATTCTTGTGTTCTATGGTCCGTTATTATAGAGTTCCTGTGCTGAACAGGGTTGTAGGAATTTATATAGAGCTTTCCAGAAATACGCCTCTGCTGATCCAGCTGTTTTTTCTGTACTATGGACTGCCCAAGATCGGAATTAAATTAAATGCTTTTGTCATCGCTGTGATCGGGCTGACGTTTCTCGGTGCCAGCTATATGTCAGAGGCTTTCCGCGGAGGGCTGGAGGCGGTCAATAAGATCCAGGAAGAATCCGGTTTGAGCATCGGGCTTACAAAGCCTCAGCTGATGCGTTATATTATACTGCCGCAGGCTTTGGCCATCGCCATGCCGTCGGTGGGGGCCAATGTGATCTTTCTTCTGAAGGAGACCTCGGTGTTCAGTGCAATTGCTCTTGCGGACCTTATGTTTGTGGCGAAAGACTTAATTGGCATGTATTATAAAACAAATGAAGCACTGTTTATGCTCGTCGTTGCATATTTAATCATTTTGCTTCCGATATCGGTTATTTTCAGTGTGTTAGAAAGGAAGGCTCGGTATGCTGGCTTCGGGAATTAATATTTTATTTGAAGGACAGAATATGGCACGGCTCATGTCCGGTTTGGCTGTGACCATTAAGATTGCCCTGATCGCAGTCGTGCTTTCATTGATATTCGGGGTGATATTCGGGATCATCATGACCTCAAAGAATTTAATTGTAAAAGCGGTCTGCCGGTTTTATCTTGAGGCTATCCGTATCATTCCGATTCTGGTGTGGCTGTTTTTATTTTACTTCGGACTCACAAGGGCCATGGGAATCCATCTGGAAGGTGAGTTTATCTCCATTGTAGTGTTTACCATGTGGGGAACTGCAGAGATGGGAGATATCGTGCGGGGAGCCGTGACTTCCATGCCAAAGCATCAGACGGAGAGCGGCCTGTCCCTGGGACTTACGAAAATGCAGATCTACCGCTACATTTTAGTTCCGCAGACCGTAAGAAGAGTACTTCCCGGTGCGATAAATCTTGCCACAAGGATGGTGAAAACGACATCACTCGTCGTGATCATCGGCGTGGTGGAGGTGCTGAAAGTCGGACAGCAGATCATTGAAGGAGGTATTTTAAATACGCCTGCGGCACCGCTCTGGGTCTATGGATTTATATTTTTCTTATACTTCATCCTCTGCTATCCGATTTCCATCGTGGCTAAGAGGCTGGAAGCAAAATGGCAAAGTTAGGAGTTAGCAAATGGGAAATGAGTTATTGAAGATCAGTCATCTGAAAAAAGCATTTGGGGAGACAGAGGTATTAAAAGATATCTCTTTTGATATAAATAAGGGAGAGGTAGTCGTTATACTGGGGCCTTCCGGATGCGGAAAGAGCACACTGCTTCGGTGTATCAACGGACTGGAAGAATTTCAGGACGGAGAGATCAGCCTGGACGGGCAGAGCCTTTCGGACGGGAAGGTGCCGTGGCATCTGATCCGCCAGAAGATCGGTATGGTATTTCAAAGTTATGATCTTTTTCCCCACATGACCATTCTGGACAATATCCTTCTCGGTCCTACGAAAGCACAGAAAAGAGACTCTAAAGAGGTAAAAGAGATGGCAGTTGCCCTGCTCAAAAGAGTCGGACTGGAAGAGAAGAAGGATGCCTACCCGAGACAGCTGTCCGGCGGACAGAAGCAGAGAGTCGCCATCGTCAGATCTCTCTGTATGAATCCGGAGATCATGCTGTTTGACGAAGTGACAGCAGCGTTAGATCCGGAGATGGTCAGGGAGGTCCTTGATGTTATGCTGGAACTGGCAAAGCAGGGAATGACGATGGCGATCGTGACCCACGAGATGCAGTTTGCGAAGGCTGTGGCTGACCGGGTGATCTTCATTGACGAGGGACGCATTGTGGAAGAAAATACTCCGAGAGAGTTTTTTGAACATCCGCAGACAGAACGGGCAAAGAAGTTTTTAAACATGTTTAATTTTGAGGAGATGAAAAAAGATGAAGAAATTTAGCAGGATCTTAGTAGTACTGGCAGTTCTCAGCATGGCTATGGGGCTGATGACGGGCTGCGGAAACAAAAAATCAGAAAAAAGCGACAATCAGTCTTCTGTAGAACAGATTAAGAAGAACGGGAAGATCAAGGTCGGTGTATTCAGTGACAAACCGCCGTTCGGATATGTAGATAAAAACGGAAAGAATCAGGGATACGATGTTGTACTTGCCCACCGTCTCGCAAAAGATTTGCTCGGAGATGAAAACAAGGTGGAATTTGTGCTGGTAGAAGCGGCGAGCCGTGTGGAATTCTTACAGAGCAACAAGGTAGACGTGATCCTCGCAAACTTTACGGTCACTGACGAGAGAAAAGAAGTCGTGGATTATGCACTTCCATATATGAAAGTTTCTCTCGGTGTGGTTTCTCCAAACGGAAAAGTTATTACCGATGTAAAACAGTTAAAAGGAAAGAAGCTGATCGTCAACAAGGGAACCACTGCGGAGACTTATTTCACACAGAAGTATCCGGATATTGAGCTTTTAAAATATGATCAGAATACGGAAGCTTTCAACGCATTAAAGGACGGCAGAGGAGCCGCGCTGGCACATGACAATACACTGGTATATGCATGGGCAAGGGAGAATAAAGGATTTACCACTGGGATCAAATCTCTCGGCGAACATGATTTTATCGCACCGGCTGTCAAAAAGGGAAATGATGATCTGAAGAGCTGGATCGATGATGAGATTACCAAACTTACGAAGGAAGGATTCTTTGAGAAGGACTATAAGAAGACCCTGCTTCCGGTTTACGGAAAGACGGTTGAGGCTGACACAGTTATCATGAACGAAAAAGAATTAAAAGAATATAAGTAAGACAAAGACCGATCAGGAAACTCCGGAGAGTGTCCTGGTCGGTTTCTTTGCTGAGTTCCTGCATGAAATATTTTGGAGTCACAAGTATAGGGAAGAACTATGACCTGACGGAGGTGTTGCCGGAATAAATTACGGAACCTCAGGAAACACAATAAATATAAAAAAACTGGTTGACGTTTTCGGCACCATATGATATATTACTAAAAGTATCACTGCCGAAGACAGCAGGTGCCGTATGGCGTAACGAAGAACGGCCTGCCGAGGATGATAATTAGTATTGGACTAATTGTGTCTTTTGTCTTGCGGACAAAAGACTTTTTTTATATTCAGATCCACGCGGCGGTACACTAAAATAAATCAAGGAGGTGCACCATTTCATCATGGCAAAAGTAGAATTAAAACAACCTATCGTTAACGAAATCAAAGAATTGCTTACAGATGCTCAGTCAGCAGTTTTAGTTTCTTACCGCGGTATCTCTGTAGAAGAAGATACAGCAATGCGTAAGGAATTAAGAGAAGCAGGTGTAGAGTACAAGGTATACAAAAATACAATGATTCGTTTTGCGGTAAAAGATACGGAATTCGAACCGTTGACTGCTGACCTTACCGGACCGACTGCGATGGCTGTTTCCAAAACAGACGCAACTGCACCGGCAAGGATCTTGGCAAAATACGCAAAGAACATTGAAGTATTCAACCTGAAATCTGCAGTTGTAGAAGGAACATTCTACGACAAAGACGGCGTACAGGTTATCGCAAGCATTCCGTCAAGAGACGAATTACTTGCGAAATTCCTCGGAAGCATTCAGTCTCCGATTACCAACTTTGCTCGTGTTATTAAACAGATCGCAGAGAAAGACGGAGAAGCTCCGGCAGAAGAAGCAACAGAAGCTGCTGAATAATCGACGGTTTACATTAAATTAATTATTAGGAGGAAATAAAAATGACAACTCAGGAAATCATTGAAGTTATTAAAGGTTTATCAGTATTAGAATTAAATGAATTAGTAAAAGCATGCGAAGAAGAATTCGGTGTATCTGCAGCAGCAGGTGTTGTAGTAGCAGCAGGCGGAGCAGCAGACGGTGCAGCAGCTGAAGAAAAAGATGAATTCGACGTAGAGCTTACAGAGATCGGCGGAGCTAAGGTTAAAGTTATCAAAGTCGTTCGTGAAGTAACTGGCTTAGGATTAAAAGAAGCAAAAGAATTAGTTGACGGAGCTCCTAAAGTGATCAAAGAAGCTGCATCTAAAGCAGAAGCAGAAGATATCAAAGCTAAATTAGAGGGCGAAGGGGCAAAAGTAACTTTAAAATAGTTCTTTGTTCAATATCTAATGTAAGAAAACTTCATGAAAGAATCGGACTGGTTTGGCCAGCCGATTCTTTTTGCGTCTATTGAAATTTGTGCTTGACATGGCATAGACACTGTGGTATTATTAAGCGATGCTTTAATATGGGATTGTATGCCCATAGCCAAGCCTTTTTTTCGTTATATAAATTGTGAGAGATTCGCACAATCAGAAGTAGTATATAAACCATGTAGAAATCAAGAGGTGAACACGTCCATGGAAAAAAACAGAATTCAACCAATGAAATCGGGTACGAGCATAAGGATGAGTTATGCGAGACAAGATGACGTCTTGGAAGTACCGAACCTTATTGAAATTCAAAAGGACTCTTACAACTGGTTCTTGGGGGAAGGACTCAAAGAGGTATTTGAGGACATTTCTCCAATTGGGGATTACAGCGATCAGCTTAGCCTGGAATTCATCGATTTTAAGCTGTGCAGGGATGATATCAAGTATTCCATCGAAGAGTGTAAGGAGAGGGATGCCACATATGCCGCTCCGATGAAGGTGAAAGTAAGACTTCATAATAAGGAAACGGATGAAATCAAACAGCACGACATTTTCATGGGCGACTTACCTTTGATGACAGATACAGGTACATTTGTGATCAACGGAGCGGAACGTGTTATTGTCAGTCAGCTGGTGCGTTCTCCGGGTATCTACTATGGAATTGCCCACGATAAGATCGGTAAGAAATTATACTCTGCCACAGTGATTCCAAACCGTGGTGCATGGCTTGAGTACGAGACAGACTCCAATGACATTTTCAATGTGCGTGTGGACCGTACAAGGAAAGTGCCGATCACTGTATTGATCCGTGCCCTCGGAATCGGAACCGATGCAGAGATCAAAGAATTATTCGGAGAAGAGCCGAAGATTCTTGCGAGTATGGAGAAAGATCCGTCTGACAACTATGAGGACGGTTTATTAGAGTTATACAAAAAGATCCGTCCGGGTGAGCCTTTGTCTGTGGACAGTGCAGAGAGCCTGATCAACAGCATGTTCTTTGACCCGAGACGCTATGATCTGGCAAAAGTAGGACGCTACAAGTTCAATAAAAAGCTGGCATTCAGGAACCGCATCACAGGCCATATGTTGGCAGAGGATGTGATCGATACTTCCACAGGGGAGATCCTTGCGGAAGCGGGAACAGAAGTTACGCTGGAACTGGCGGATAAGATCCAGAATGCCGCTGTTCAGAGTGTGCTGATCCAGACCGAATTCGGCAATACAAAAGTATTATCTAATATGACCGTAAACCTGGCCGAATATGTAGACTTTGATCCGGAAGAACTTGGCATCCACGAGAATGTATTTTACCCTGTGCTGGAGAAGATTCTGGCAGAAGGTTTAAGCGGTGACGAATTAAAAGCGGCAGTGAAAAAGAACATTCACGACCTGATTCCGAAACACATTACAAAGGAAGATATTTTAGCTTCTATTAACTATAATATGCATCTGGAATACGGCATCGGAAACCATGATGATATTGACCACTTAGGCAACCGCCGTATCAGAGCGGTGGGAGAACTGCTGCAGAACCAGTACCGAATCGGTCTTTCCAGGCTGGAAAGAGTTGTCCGAGAGAGAATGACGACCCAGGATATCGAGACCATCACACCTCAGTCTCTGATCAATATTAAACCGGTGACCGCGGCAGTGAAGGAGTTCTTCGGAAGCTCCCAGCTTTCTCAGTTCATGGATCACAACAATCCGCTGTCTGAGCTGACACATAAGCGTCGTCTGTCTGCATTGGGTCCTGGAGGATTGTCCAGAGACCGTGCAGGATTCGAGGTGCGTGACGTACACTACTCCCATTATGGAAGAATGTGTCCGATCGAGACCCCGGAAGGTCCGAACATCGGTCTGATCAACTCTCTGGCGACCTATGCAAGGATCAACGAGTATGGATTTATTGAGGCTCCATATCGTGTATTGGATAAGACGGATCCTGAGAATCCGGTCGTTACGGACAATGTTGTATACCTTACCGCGGATGAAGAAGATAATTTTGTTGTAGCTCAGGCGAATGAGCCTCTGGATGAGGACGGACATTTCGTTCACGCCCATGTATCCGGCCGTTTCCGCGAAGATACTTCAGAATTCGATAAAGCAAATCTGGATCTGATGGATGTATCCCCTAAGATGGTATTCTCAGTGGCTACGTCAATGATCCCGTTCCTTGAAAATGACGATGCGAACCGTGCGCTGATGGGGTCCAACATGCAGCGTCAGGCTGTTCCGCTGCTCTCTACAGAGGCACCTGTGGTGGGAACCGGTATGGAGTCCAAGGCTGCCTTTGACTCCGGCGTATGTATCGTGGCCAAGAACGACGGAGTGGTAGAGAAATCCACCAGCACAAAAATCATTGTGCGCAGAGACTCCGACGGCGGCAAAGACATTTACAATGTAATCAAATTTGCAAGGAGCAACCAGGGGAACTGTATGAACCAGCGTCCGATCGTTTTCGAGGGGGACCGTGTGAAAAAGGATGATATCCTGGCAGACGGAGCGTCCACAAAGAGCGGAGAGATGGCTCTTGGCAAAAACCCTCTGATTGGATTTATGACCTGGGAAGGTTATAACTACGAGGATGCCGTCCTGTTAAGCGAGCGCCTGGTACAGGAAGATGTGTATACTTCTGTTCACATCGAAGAGTATGAGGCAGAAGCCCGTGATACGAAACTTGGACAAGAAGAGATCACAAGGGACCTGGCAGGCTTAAGCGAAGACGTATTAAAAGACCTGGATGAAAACGGTATTATCCGTATCGGAGCAGAAGTCCGTGCGGGAGACATCTTAGTCGGAAAAGTAACTCCGAAGGGAGAGACAGAACTGACGGCGGAGGAACGCCTGCTCCGTGCCATCTTCGGTGAGAAGGCAAGGGAAGTCAGAGACACCTCTTTAAGGGTTCCTCACGGAGCTTACGGTGTCGTTATGGATACCAAGATCTTTACAAGAGAAAACGGAGACGAACTGCCTCCTGGAGTAAATAAAACAGTCCGTGTCTATATCGCACAGAAGAGAAAGATTTCTGTGGGAGATAAGATGGCCGGCCGTCACGGTAACAAGGGTGTTATTTCCCGTATCCTTCCGGTGGAGGATATGCCGTACCTTCCGAACGGACGTCCGCTGGATATCGTGTTGAACCCGCTGGGTGTGCCATCACGTATGAACATCGGGCAGGTGCTGGAGATCCATCTGTCCCTTGCGGCAAAAGTATTAGGATTTAACGTTGCAACTCCGGTATTCAACGGAGCTGACGAGGATGATATTGCTGTCACACTGGAAATGGCCAATGATTTTGCCAACACCAGCTGGGAAGATTTCGAGGCGAAATGGAAAGACCGCGTTGACGATAAAGTGATTGAATATTTAAGAGAAAATCAGGATCACAAAAAGGATTGGGAAGGCGTGCCGTTCGACAGAACCGGAAAAGTAAGGCTGAGAGACGGACGTACCGGTGAAGAGTTTGACAGCCCTGTTACGATCGGATTCATGCACTACCTGAAACTCCACCATTTGGTTGATGATAAGATCCATGCACGATCAACAGGACCGTACTCTCTGGTTACTCAGCAGCCGCTGGGAGGTAAGGCGCAGTTCGGCGGACAGCGCTTCGGAGAGATGGAAGTTTGGGCCCTGGAAGCATATGGGGCATCCTATACACTGCAGGAGATCCTGACAGTGAAATCCGATGATGTCATCGGACGTGTGAAGACATACGAAGCGATCATCAAAGGCGATAACATTCCTGAGCCGGGTATTCCGGAATCCTTCAAGGTATTGCTGAAAGAATTTCAGTCTCTGGCATTAGATGTCAAGGTACTCGATGAAAATGCGGAGGAAGTCGAGATCAAGGAAAATGTAGACCTGGCTGACACCAATCAGGATCTGAAACCGATGATCGAAGGCGACAGCGTATTTAATAATTATGAAGAAAACGAAGATTCCCTGGGAGCTTTAGGATTTAAAGAGGGGAACTTTGAAGATGGCGAAGACACTACTATTTCATAGAAGTGCAGATATAAGGAAGGAGCAACCTTAATGATAGGATCAAGCAACGAATATTCAAATCATAAAATTGCCTTTGATGCAATTAAGATCGGGTTGGCTTCCCCGGAAAAGATCCGAGAGTGGTCCAGGGGAGAAGTAAAAAAACCTGAAACCATCAATTATCGTACCTTGAAGCCTGAAAAAGACGGTCTTTTCTGTGAGAAGATATTCGGGCCGAGCAAAGACTGGGAGTGTCACTGCGGTAAATATAAAAAAATCAGATATAAAGGTGTTGTCTGTGACCGATGCGGAGTTGAGGTGACAAAAGCCAACGTCCGCCGTGAGCGTATGGGACACATCGAACTGGCAGCTCCGGTTTCCCATATCTGGTACTTCAAAGGGATTCCGAGCCGTATGGGACTGATCTTGGATATTTCTCCGAGAAGTCTCGAAAAAGTATTGTATTTCGCCTGCTATATTGTGCTGGACGCAGGAGAGACGGATCTGGCTTACAAACAAGTATTGACAGAAAAAGAATACAGAGATGCCTATGATAAATACGGCAGTTCTTTCCGCGTGGGAATGGGAGCCGAATCTATTAAGGAACTGCTGGAGGCCATCGACCTTCCGGCAGAGGCAAAATCTTTAAAAGACGAATTTAAGACGGCCACAGGACAGAAAAGGGCAAGAATCGTAAAACGCCTGGAAGTCGTAGAAGCCTTCTTAAACTCTGAAAATAATCCTGAGTGGATGATCCTTGATGTAGTACCGGTCATTCCTCCGGATATCCGTCCGATGGTACAGCTGGACGGAGGACGTTTTGCTACTTCTGACCTGAATGACCTTTACAGAAGGATCATCAACAGAAATAACCGTCTGAAACGTCTGCTGGAACTCGGGGCTCCGGATATCATTGTGAGAAATGAGAAACGTATGCTTCAGGAAGCGGTAGATGCATTGATCGATAACGGCCGCCGCGGACGTCCGGTTACAGGACCGGGTAACCGTGCGCTGAAATCCCTTTCCGATATGCTGAAAGGTAAACAGGGACGTTTCCGCCAGAACCTGCTCGGAAAACGTGTTGACTACTCAGGACGTTCTGTTATCGTCGTCGGGCCGGAACTGAAAATTTACCAGTGCGGTCTTCCGAAAGAGATGGCCATCGAGCTGTTTAAACCGTTTGTAATGAAAGAGCTGGTGGAGAGAAAACTTTCCCATAATATAAAATCTGCCAAGAAGATGGTAGAGAAGCTCCAGCCGGAGGTTTGGGATGTGCTGGAAGATGTCATCAAAGAACATCCGGTTATGCTGAACCGTGCACCGACACTGCACAGACTTGGTATCCAGGCGTTTGAGCCGATCTTAGTAGAAGGTAAGGCAATTAAGCTGCATCCGTTGGTATGTACCGCTTACAATGCCGATTTCGACGGTGACCAGATGGCTGTCCATCTGCCTCTGTCCGTGGAAGCACAGGCTGAGTGCCGTTTCCTTCTGCTGTCACCGAACAATCTGCTGAAACCTTCCGACGGAGGTCCGGTAGCCGTTCCTTCACAGGATATGGTTCTCGGTATTTACTATCTGACTCTGGAAAAAGAGGGAGATAAGGGAGAAGGCAAATACTTTAAATCAGAAAATGAGGCATTTCTTGCCTACGAGAATAAAGCTATTACCCTGCACGCAAGGATCAATGTAAGGCGTACAAAGGTTGACAAAGACGGAAATAAGATTTCCAAGGTCGTACAGTGTACACTCGGAAGAATTTTATTTAACGAGATCATCATGCAGGATCTGGGATTTGTAGACAGATCCAATCCGGAAAACGCACTGGATTTAGAGATCGACTTCCATGTAGGAAAGAAACAGTTAAAACAGATCCTCGACAAATGTATCAATATCCACGGCGCTACAAAGACGGCCGAAGTGCTTGACGATATCAAGGCACTGGGATACAAATACTCTACAAGAGGAGCCCTGACCGTTTCTATTTCAGACATGACAGTGCCGGAAGAGAAAAAGGAAATTCTTGCAGGAGCACAGGATCAGGCTGAGTTCATCAACAATCAGTTCAAACGCGGTCTCATGACAGAAGAAGAGCGCTACAAAGCGGTTGTCAAGACATGGTTTGACGCCGATGATGTCCTGACTGACAAACTGATCACAGGATTAGATAAATATAACAATATTTTCATGATGGCCGATTCCGGAGCCCGTGGTTCCAATCAGCAGATCAAACAGCTGGCCGGTATGCGTGGGCTGATGGCCGATACGTCAGGACGTACCATCGAACTGCCGATCAAGTCCAATTTCCGTGAAGGTCTGGACGTACTGGAATACTTTATCTCCGCTCATGGTGCGAGAAAGGGACTTTCCGATACGGCCTTAAGAACTGCCGATTCAGGTTATCTGACAAGACGTCTTGTAGACGTATCGCAGGATCTGATCATCAGGGAAGCAGACTGTGGACTGGATGCGGACGGACAGATTCCGGGCATGTATGTGGAGGCGTTCATGGACGGACAGGAAGTCATCGAAAGTCTTCAGGACCGAATCACAGGGCGTTATGCCGCAGAAGAGATCAAACATCCTGAGACAGGAGAAGTTCTTGTAAAGTCAAATCACATGATCACTCCGAGAAGGGCCAAGACCGTTATCGATGCAGGTCTTACAAAGGTCAAGATCAGGACGATGCTGACCTGTCAGTCACAGGTGGGATGCTGTGCAAAATGCTACGGTTCCAACATGGCTACCGGTCAGGCGGTACAGGTGGGAGAGGCAGTCGGTATCATCGCGGCCCAGTCCATCGGTGAGCCTGGTACACAGCTGACCATGCGTACGTTCCATGCCGGAGGAGTTGCAGGTGATGATATCACACAGGGTCTTCCGCGTATCGAAGAGCTCTTCGAGGCAAGAAAGCCGAAAGGTCTTGCCATCATCTCTGAGTTTGCAGGAAAAGTGCAGATCAAAGATACGAAGAAGAAGCGGGAAGTTGTCATCACCAACAAAGAAACCGGAGATATGAAGGCCTATCTGATTCCTTACGGTTCCAGGCTGAAAGTCATGGAAGGACAGGAAGTGGAAGCCGGAGACGAGCTGACCGAAGGTTCTGTCAATCCGCATGACATCTTAAAGATTAAAGGTATCCGCGCTGTTCAGGATTACATGATCCGTGAAGTGCAGAGAGTATACCGTCTGCAGGGTGTAGATATCAACGACAAGCACGTAGAAGTCATCGTCCGCCAGATGCTGAAGAAAGTCCGCATCGAAGAAGGTGGAGACAGCGACTACCTGCCTGGCGCCATGATTGACGTGCTGGAATTTGAAAAGACAAACAGGGAGCTGGAAGAGAGAAACTTAGAGACTGCGAAGGCAGAACAGATTATCCTCGGTATTACCAAGGCATCTCTTGCCACAGACTCTTTCTTATCCGCAGCGTCATTCCAGGAGACCACGAAAGTCCTCACCGATGCGGCTATCAAAGGAAAGGTCGATCCATTGGTCGGATTGAAGGAAAATGTTATCCTCGGAAAACTGATCCCGGCAGGAACCGGAATGAAACGGTACCGCAATGTAAAAATTAACACAGAGGAAGAAGAACTGACACTCGAAGACGAAATCGATTTCGAATAAGGTCTTAAAAGCTCCCGTCCCTGCACTTTG
>OAWS01000829.1_pt1 | contig 20718 bp, 20 predicted proteins | sample 1517141 | NCBI WGS metagenome assembly OAWS01 (sample SAMEA2580173, study PRJEB22360) | human gut metagenome | biome: human gut; feature: human-associated habitat; material: faeces | place: Denmark | collected 2008/2010
TTAATATTATATTTTTAAAACCATTATATATTTTTTTCAAATTTAATTTAAATTTATCTATTAAAATCAATTATAACGTCCTCTTATAAAAATCAAAAAATCCTTAGTATACTGTTTTATTATACTAAGGATTTTAGATTTTGCTATATATTTTTTAGTTTTTTATTATTTATTATTAAGAAATTCTGCTACTTTTTTCATTGCAACTTCTGCAGCATCAATAGTTTTTACAATATCATCATCACTATGAGCGCCAGACATGAACAATGTTTCAAATTGAGATGGAGCAAGATATATTCCCTGTTCAAGCATAGACATGAACCATACACCAAAAGCTTCTTGATCAGAGCTTTCAGATGTAGCATAGTCATATACATCATTTTCATTGAAGAATACACCAAACATTGAACCTGCTTGATGAAGTTGTACTTTTACACCTGCATCTTTAGCTGCTTTGGCAAAACCTTGTAAAACATGTTTTGTTTTAATAGATAATTCACGTGTATAATCAGCTTTGCCCCATGCTGGGTCAGCAGAAATTATATCAAGTGTAGCAATACCAGCAGTCATAGCAAGTGGATTTCCACTCAATGTACCAGCCTGATAAACTGGGCCTTTTGGTGATACACAATCCATGATTTCACGTTTACCACCATAAGCTGCTACAGGAAGACCGCCACCTATAATTTTACCTAAGCAAGTCAAATCAGGTCTAATTCCATAAGCTGCTTGAGCACCATTTAATGCTACTCTAAAGCCACACATTACTTCATCAAAGATGAGTACAGTACCATGTTTTTCTGTTTCTTTGCGAAGTGTAGATAAGAAGCCTTGTTTTGGAAGTACAAGACCCATATTACCTGCAACTGGTTCAACGATTACAGCTGCAATTTCATCGCTTTGTTCATTCATCAAATTAACAAAAGCTTCGATATCATTATATGGAACTGTAATTGTATCTTTAGCTGTCCCTTTTGTTACCCCTGGGCTATCTGGTTGACCAAAAGTAGCTGCACCAGAACCAGCTTTTACAAGTAAGCTATCAGCATGACCATGATAACAACCGATGAATTTTACAATTTTATCACGACCAGTATAACCACGAGCTACACGAAGAGCGCTCATTGTAGCTTCTGTACCTGAATTTACCATGCGAATTTTTTCAATAGAAGGCATTAATTCTATTACTTTTTTAGCAAGTTGTGTTTCTAATAATGTAGGTGCACCATAACTTGTACCACGAGTTGTTGCTTCTTGAATTGCTTTCACTACATTTGGATGAGCATGACCGACTATCATTGGGCCCCAAGAACCTACATAATCAATATATTCATTACCATCAATATCATAAATTTTACTGCCACTAGCCTTAGCTATAAAAGGTGGATCACATTTCACTCTAGCAAAAGAGCGTACAGGACTATTTACCCCACCTGGCATAACTTCTTTAGCCTGCGCAAAAGCTTGAGAAGATTTTTCTAAATTAAGCATATATTCATCTCCAATACTTATAAAAATTTTATCAAATATAAGCTATTACTAAGCAAATATTATATCATAAAAGCTATAAACTCGCTTTACTTTCTTATCTATCCTCTATTCATAAAAAATTTTCATTCAATCATTTACTTCATGTGCTGTCAAAAAAATCATAACTTCTGTATCACTTTTACTCTTTTGTATATGTTTAAATAAATTGCCTAATATTGGAATATCTCCTAAAAAAGGAATTTTACTCATTTGTTTTGCTTCATCACTGCCAATCAAACCGCCAATTACCATAGTTTGACCATCTTTTAGGCGAACTATCGTATCTGCTGAACGCTTTTGAAAACGATATGCTTTCATATCTTCTACATACATTGGTGAACTTACTTCTGTATGTACTTTTACTGTGATTATGCCATCTTCATTTACCCTTGGTGTACATTTTAAAATAATACCAGCTTCACGATATTTTATTGAAGTTGTAGTCGTTGAGTTTGTTGTTGACACAGTAGGCACAGGAACTTCACTACCTATATTAATCACAGCTTCTTTTCCCTGTATTGTAGTAATATTTGGACGCGCTAAAATATTTGCCTTACCATCACTTATCAAAGCATCTATCTTAGCAGCATAATAAAATTCATAAGGATAGCCATCTACACCTTTGCCAAAGCGAATTACCCCAGGAATATTTTCATCATCATTCCATTTACGTGTTACTTCATCTACAGGTAAATAATCTGTTATTTCTTCTTTTGAACCATCTTCATTTATTACTGTATGCTTTACTGTATCATAAGTTATTTCATGCTCTGGTGATTGAGGAAGTTTCGACCATTCCCAACTCACACCTAAATCTTTAGCAGCATCTTTTTGAATAGCCGTTACTTTTGCTTCTAATGAAACTTGTTTTTGCGGTTTATCTTGTTCTTGTAAAAAATTTTTTATCTGTTCATATTGTTTCAAGGTTCCATAAAAACTTATTGTATTTTCGCTTTCATCAATCATCACTTTATTATTTATGGCTGTTTTTTTATCTTTATCATCTATTTTATCAGGCAAATTACCTGTTAACATCAAATTTATAGTTTGTGCTATTTTATCTAATTCTAAATAATTTATCTGCACTGTATATAAATTTATATCTTTATCTCCCTTGCTTATATAAATGACATTATCTTTAAATTGATACGTATAATTATTATTTTCCGCGATAATTTTTATCATATCTTGAGCATTTATATTACTCAATTTTACAGATACATTTCCTTGTACTTCATCACTTATTACTATATTTAAATTATTTGCTAAAGCTATACTTGTGAGTAAATTTCTAATATCTACATCTACTGCTTCTAATTCATTAGCACTTACAGATATTATATTGCTACAAATTATCCCTAAAATTACAGTCAATAGTATCAAATATTTTTTAATTAAGTTTTTCATCATTAACTCCTAAGCTATTACACTAAACTCTTTAGCTTTAAGTTAAAGGGCATTTTACTTCTTTTCCTGTGCTTTCTTGCAAAATTAAATTATTTTGTCCAATCGCTAAAATTTTTATATCATTTACCATATCACCTTGTCGCACTCTATATATTTTGTCATTTATGCTAAATAAAGCTACTTTCTCTTGATTAAAATCCAAAATAGCTTTTAATTTATATATATTTTGCTCATTTTCTATTGATTTTTTTACCTTCTTTTCATTTTGATTTATCGTCGATGTTTGCTGTTGCTGTGTTTTCATTTCTATATTTTCATTATTTGTATTTACTTTATCTTTATTTTTTTGTTTTTCTTCGATTGTCATTATTTTACTATCTGATTTTTCTTCATGTTCAAATGAAAAAGGATTTTTTATTGTTGATATATCTTTATCCATGCTATAAATCATCTTACTATTTTTTTCCTCATCTTCGCCATTTGCTGAAATAATCGTATTTTTATTTTCTACTTTTTCACTTACAGCTATTTTGGTTTTTTCTCCACCACTAAAACAATAAATAATAGCTACTATTATTACTAATATACATATTATTATCTGTTGCCATTTCTTTGGTAAATTATTCAATTTTTGAAATTTTTCTTGTATAAATTCTTTATATTTCACCATAATAAACCTCTTTAAAAATGACAAAAAGAGGATACAAATGTATCCTCTTTCTAAAATCAACTGCAAAAATTAAAAATTATTGTTTAGCTTTTAATTCTTGAAGTTTAGGTCCCATTATGCGTTTGTAAGCTTCTACACCTGGTTGGTCAAATGCGTCAACATTTGCAAATTCACCTTCGTAAGCAACGGACATAGCAAGCATGTATAAGAGTTCACCTAAATGATAAGCGTTCATTTCAGGTAAGCTGAATAATGCATTGAAACGTTTGTTAGAAGCAAGAGCATCAGCATTGGACTGACGAGCAACTTCTAAAGCGTCACCCATTGTTACGCCAGAGATATCAGCAAGTTTTTTAACTTCTGGGAATACGTTAGGAATTACTAAATCATTTTCCCATTTTTCTACACGAATGAACTGAACAACTTTATCAAGCATACCTTCTTGATGTTGTTGAGTCTGAGAGTGCATATCACGTGTACCAAGAGCAACAACTGGAGTACGACCATAGCATACTTCATTGCCTTCTTTATCGAATTGTTTTCCTAAAGATTCAGCTAATAACTGAATGTACCACATGGATAAGGATTCAAGATAATCGCCATATGGCATCATAACTTCAATATGACGACCATATTTTTCAGAAGCAATGTATTTTAAAGCAGCATTTAACATTGCTGGGTTTTCCCAAACATTGTCAGATTTACAAGCTTCGTCCATATCTCTTGCACCGCGTAAGAATTCATCAATATCAAAGCCAATGCAAGCAGCTGTTGTAAGACCTACATCTGTAAATACAGTGAAACGTCCGCCAACTCCGTCTGGTACAGAGAATTGTGGCCAGTTATGGTCAATAGCCATCTGTTTTAATAATGTTGGTTTTTCAAGGTTAGGATCAGTTACTGCTACAACTTCTACTTCAATCTGTGGATTTTTCTTCAATGCATCATAAACTACCATGAAGTTAGACATAGTGTCGAGTGTTCCACCAGATTTAGAAATTACGATGAGCATTACTTTATAGTTGCGTTTGTAATGAGTTTTTGTAATTTCTGCACAATCTTCAAGATTATCAATTAAATCTTTTGTACGACGTGGGTCAATATTGTTACCGCTGAAATAAAATTTTGGATAACCATTTCTTTCTTCAGTGGATTTGCTATTCCAGAATTCACCACATTGAATATCGAATAACACTTTGTTACCAAGATAAGAACCACCGATACCTAAAGAAACAACTGCATCTACACGATTTCTTACAGATTCACGTAAATCTTGAAGACGTTTCATAGATTCAGGAGAATTCAAAGGTCCTTCTTGAATATATGGGCACTGGCTGAATAATACTTTTTCAGGTTCACCATCTTTAGATAAATGACCTTTGATTACGCCCGTTTCACGCATTACATTCATTGCTTTATGAGCTTCTTTTAATTTTTCACCAAAAGCTTCAATATCAGCTTTAGTTACTTTACCTTCGCCAAATAAGTTATCATAGTCAAAAGTAAAGCCAGATTTCAATTTGATACTCATGTTTTTATTTCCCCCTTAACTAAAACATATAGCCTATCATAAAATAGAACTATCCAAAATATCAAAAAAATATATTTGAATAGTCCTATTATATCATATTTAGTTTTTATTGACGATTAATTATGCACTTATAAATATCAAATATACTTTATATATTTATTAGCCACGAATAACTGCTAAAACTTCTGCTGTTTTTTCTTCAAGAAGTTTTTTATCGCCACGAGTTTCTACATTAAGACGAACAACTGGTTCAGTGTTGGAAATACGAACATTGAATCTCCATTCAGGATAATCTACACTGAAACCGTCCATTTTGCAAACTTCGCCAGTAGAACCATATTTTTCTTCAATTGCAGCCATAACAGCTTTTGCATCTGCTACTGTGCTGTTGATTTCACCGCTGATTGGATAACGTTCCATGCGTTCTTTGAGCATTTCAGACATTTTACCTTCAGCCTGACATAATAATTCAGCAACTAAAAGCCATGTAATCATACCGCTATCGCAGAAGGAGAAATCTTTGAAATAGTTATGTGCAGACATTTCGCCGCCATAAACAGCATCTTCTTTACGCATGCAATCTTTAATAAATGCATGACCGCTCTTACACATAACAGGTACACCGCCAGCTTCTTCAACAAGTTCAATTGTATTCCAAGTGAGGCGTGGGTCATAGATAATTTTAGCACCAGGATTTTTATTTAAAAATGCTTTTGCTAAGAAACCAACGATATAGTAACCTTCAATCATGTCGCCATTTTCATCAAAAATAAAGCAACGGTCAAAGTCACCATCAAAAGCAACACCTAAATCTGCTTTTTCTTCACGAACAACTTTTGCAGTAGCTTCGCGGTTTTCCATTAATAATGGATTTGGTACGCCATTTGGGAATGTACCATCTGGATTGTTATTTACTTTTATAAAGTTAAATGGTAAGCGTTTTTCGAGTTCATCAATAGCTGGGCCAGCTGCACCATTACCAGAGTTTACAACAATTTTTAATGGTTTTAAAGCACTCATATCTACATAAGTTAATAAATGGTCGATATAATCTTTCATAATATCAACTTCGATAACTTTTGCAGGTACTTCTGCTGGTGTACCAAGTTCACCAGCCATAACTTTAGCTTCAATATCTTTAAGACCAGTATCGCCACTGATAGGACGAGCTTCTTTACGAACTAATTTTAAACCATTGTATTCTTTTGGATTATGACTAGCAGTAATCATGATACCACCATCTAAACCAAGATGAGCTGTTGCAAAATAAATCATTTCAGTACCACACTGACCGATATCTACAACTTCACAACCCATTTCAGTAAGACCGAGTTCTAAAGCTTTTTGAATATCTGGACCAGAAAGTCTGATGTCATGACCTACTGCAACTCTTTTAGCATTAAATAATGTTGGAAATACACGACCAATTCTATAAGCTAATTCTTCATTAACTTCTTCTGGGAATTTTCCACGAATATCATATGCTTTAAATGCTGATGATTTTAATTCCATATTTTTCACCTCAATAAATTTATAAATCTATAAATATAATATTATTATTTATCAAAATTGGCAATCTATTTTTATTTTCTTTTCAGTTTATATAAATATAAAAAAATATAGAAAACTTTTTCTTATGCAAATCAAACTGATAATTTGTGTTCATAATACTTTTTCAACAAAGATTTTCTTGTAATATAAAAAGTTATCATAAGTGGCACACATGAACCAATCCATGCCATAGGATTTGCCCAACATGCACCGATATAACCAAATGCATCAACTAAAAATAGACCAGCTGCTGCTCTCATCACCAATTCCATGATACCTGCAAAAGTAGGAATAATGCTTTGTCCCAAACCTTGCAATGTATAACGATAAATAAATAATAAAGATAAAATTAAATAGCATGAACCATTTACAATCAAATAAATATGACCATATTCCACTACTTGTTCTTGCCCATCACCCACAAATAATCTAATCAAGATTGGACCTAAACAAATATTCATCATTCCTGCTAAAATACTAAAACCACCTGACATTAAAATACATTTATTAACGCCAGTCTTTATTCTATCCATGCGACCCGCACCATAATTTTGAGCTGTATAAGCTGCCATTGCCATGCCAAAAGACATAAGTGGCATAACAGCTATCATATCTATTTTTTGAGCTGCTGCATATGCTGCTACAGCGACTTCACCTAAATTATTTAAAGGAACTTGCAAAATAATAGCACCGATAGCGATGATTGAAGCTTGAAATCCCATAGGAAGTGCTACTTTCAAATGTTGTATAGCTATTTCTCTAGAAATCTTTAAATCTTTTAATTCAAAATGTAATAGAGGTATTTTCTTTTTAATATAATATACACAACAACCGCCATTGATTAATTGTGCTAATACAGTTGCAAAACCTGCACCTTGAATACCCCAGTTAAATACACCGATAAAAACTACTTCTAAAATGATGTTTAATACACAACCTAAGATTAAAAAATAAAGTGGTGTTTTACTATCTCCTAAAGCGCGAATTAAATTAGAAGACATATTAAACATCATTGTAGCTACAATTCCTAAAAAAATTACAGTTAAAAAAGTACATGCCATATCCAATACTTCCGGTGGTGTCTGTAAAAAAATAAGTGCAGGGCGAACCATTATCACGCCAAAAATAGTTACAATAACAGTTGTAATAGCACTCAAAACTACACAAGCTGCTGCACTTTTTTTCATTCCTTCTTCATCTTTTGCCCCAAAGCGCTGTCCTGTGCAAATAGATAATCCAGCTGTAAAACCTATTACAAATCCAATCATAAAGAACATCAAACAGCCACTACAACCTACAGCTGCTAATGCACTTACACCAAGTAAACGACCTACAATTAAAGTATCACTTAATAAATATAATTGTTGAAATACATTACCTACAATAAGTGGCAAAGTAAACATCAAAATTAATTTGGCAGGGCTACCTGTAGTTAAATCTTTTACCATAATATCACCGTCCTTATGTATCAATCCATTTGAAAAATTTCAAATGGATTATAGCTATCTATTCTATATATTTAGTTACAAAAGTTCGTAAATTTTCTTGCAGATAAATTGCTGTAAATTCTAAAGCCTGCGATGATGGCGCTAAGCGATTATAGTGAAAAACTTTTTCTTTATTCACCATATAATCGCAAGGATATGGTATTACATCTACACCTAATTTATTAAAATTAACAACTGCTCTTTCCATATGAAAAGCTGATGTTACAAGTAAAGGCTGTTTATACTTTCTTGATTTTAAAATATTAGTACTATACTCTGCATTTTGTGTTGTATTTAAGCTACGATTTTCTAATAAAATCATATCTTCAGATACACCGAGTTCTTTCAAAATGCGTCTGGCAATATCTGCTTCTCTACCACTATCTTCATAAATTTGTCCACCAGATACAATAATTGGTATACCTAATTTCTTCTGTAAGCGAACAGCTGTAAGTAATCGATTTGCTGGTATACTGCATAAAGTCCCTGTTCCAGTAACATCTGGTGTATCGCCTGTAGCTCCACCACCTAAAACAATAATTACATCTGCATTAGGTAAATGTTTTGGTGGGTCATAAGCATCTTCTAATCTACCAATTAACACACTTGCTACATAAGAAGTTGATGCTAAATAAAAAATAAATGTAACAAATGTAATAGCTATTGCTAGTCTTGTTTGTTTTCTTTTTTTACAACAATAAGCTATAAATAAAAATAAAACAAAAAATATACCTGGCGGTAATACCCAACTAGCACCAAATTTTAAAAACTCAATCATAAAATTCCTTTCTTTTCTAATAAATTGTCACAAATTTTTTTAATCTATGATAAAATATTAATAAATAATATTTTATTTTTGGAGGGTTTTACTATGATTTTCACAGAACATGAAATTGTCCGCAAAGAAAAAGCAAATGGTGGTAAAGGTCATATCATTATTGAACATTTACTCACTAAAAACGAATTAAAAGAACAATGCGGTATGTTCGCTCATGTTACTTTAGAGCCAAATTGTTCTTTAGGCTATCATGAACATCACGGTAACGGCGAAGCTTATTATATCACTAAAGGCAGTGGTCTTTACAGTGATAACGGAAATATTATTGAAGTTAAAGCTGGTGATGTTGTCTTCTGTCCAGATGGAGAAGGTCATGGCATAGAAAACACATCTTCTTCTGAAAATCTAGAATTCACAGCTCTTATTATCAATACAGTTAAATAAAAATATTGTAGCTACTAAATTAATCAATTTAGTAGCTACTTTATTTTAACATAATATTTATTTTCGTACACCAATTTGATAATAATTTAAGCCATGACTTTTTACTGTTTTTGCTTTATAAATATTTCGTCCATCAAAAATATCATTGCCCTTCATTCTTGCAGTAATTTCCATGAAATCTGGACTTTGGAATTCTTTCCATTCAGTAACAATCACTAAAGCATCCACATCATTTAGAGCATCATATTTATTATTGATATACTCTACTTCTACATCTTTAAGATAAAAAGATTTTGCCATATTCATAGCTTGAGGGTCATATGCTTGTACTTTTGCTCCACGTTGTTTCAATTCTTCAATCAATCTGATTGATGGAGCTTCTCGCATATCATCTGTTCCAGGTTTAAACGCTAATCCCCAGATTGCAATTTTTTTATCACTTAAATCTTCACCTAAGACTTCTGTGATACTATGCACTAATACCATCTTTTGACGAGAATTTACATTTTCTACAGATGATAATAATTCTGGTTCATAATCATGTTCTTTACTTGTTTTAATCAAAGCTTTTACATCTTTAGGGAAGCAACTTCCACCATAACCACAACCTGGATTTAAGAAACTATACCCAATGCGAGAATCACTTGCGATGCCACGTCTTACTTTATTGATATCAGCTCCTACGCGTTCACTGATATTAGCAATTTCATTGATAAAAGAAATCTTAGTAGCAAGCATAGCATTTGCAGCGTATTTTGTGAGTTCTGCACTTTTAATATCCATAGTTACGAAGAATTCACTAGAACGAATAAATGGTTCATATAATTCTTGCATAACTTCTATTGATTTTGCATTTTCAGAGCCAATAACCACTCTATCTGGGTGCATAAAATCTTGGCAAGCATTGCCTTCTTTTAAAAATTCAGGATTAGATATAACATCAAATTTTAAATCACTACCGCGTTTATCTAATTCTTCTTGAATTACAGCTTTTACTTTATCTCCAGTTCCCACTGGTACTGTTGATTTATCCACGATATACATATCATGAATCATATATTGACCGATTTCACGTGCTGCATTCATCACATATTGTAAATCAGCACTGCCATCTTCGCCCATAGGTGTTCCCACTGCGATAAAACAAATATCACTTTCTTTTAAAGCTTCTTTTATATCAGTTGTGAATTTTAAATTGCCTCGCTGTTGAGCTGATTTTACCATTTGTTCTAGACCTGGCTCATATATAGGAATTATTCCCTTTTTCAAATTTTCAATTTTTTGCTCTGCCACATCAACGCAAATAACATTATTTCCTGTAGCGGCAAAACAAGTTCCTGTAACAAGTCCTACATAACCTGTTCCTATCATTGCAACTTTCATTAATATTTACACCTCTATATATAAAATCGCTCACAAATTTATTTATACTTAGTATATTTTGCCTTATTTATGTCTAAATATCAAGAAATTATTTACAAATAACGAATTGTCATTTTATAATAGTACAAATAATAATAAACAATATATATACTATAAAATAAAGGATTGTGATTTTCTATGAAAAAATTTTCTTATACAACTTCTGGTACTTGTTCAAAACTTATAAATTTCAGCCTTGATGAAAACAATATCATTCATGATGTAGAATTCATCGGTGGTTGTAACGGAAATCTTCAAGGTATCAGCAAGTTAATTGAAGGTCAATCTGCTCAAAATGTCATTGATAAATGTCAAGGTATACATTGTGGTATGCGTCCTACTTCTTGCCCTGATCAATTATCTAGAGCTTTAAGTGAAGCTATTCAAAAATAATAAATTATAAAGGGTGATTTTTATGCTTTTTGATACTCATCTGCATACAAAATTTTCTGCTGACTCTAAAATGTCTATCGAAAACGCCATCTTAAGTGCTAAACAACAAAATATAGGCTTAGTACTCACAGAACATTTAGATTATGATTTTCCTGGTGATGATATCTATGAGTTTAACCCCCAACAATATTTTCAAGAATATTCTAGCTACCAATCAAAAACACTCTATTTAGGTGTAGAAGTTGGTATGCAAGAACATACTCTCATTCAAAGTAAAAAATTTGTCGAAAGTGCTCCTTTTGACCAAGTTATTTGCTCATTGCATTTATTAGATGGTAAAGATTTATTTTATGAATCCTGTTATACTGAAGATAAGCATACTGTATATCTAAACTATTTAAACGCAATGATAAAATTAATCAAACAACATGATTTCGCTAATATTCTAGGTCATGTAGATTATATTTGTCGTTATGCCCCATATGCAAAAAAAGATATTTGCTATGAAGAATTCCATGACACTATTGATACTCTTTGGCAGACAATCATTGATAAAGGTATTGTGCCTGAACTAAATACTAGACGTTTTGATAACTCTAATAATATATCTATTTTATTAAAATTATATGAACGCTACGCTATGCTTGGTGGTAAATATGTAAGTATAGGCTCTGATGCACATAAACCAGAAAATATAGGTTTTGCCTTTAAAGAAGCTTATGCATTACTTGATAAATTAAATTTACAACCAGTATATTTTGTCAATCGTCAAATGCAGCTCAGTAAAATTTAAAATAAACATTAGAAAGAAGGGTTTGTATGTCCTTAAAAAAAGCTATTTCTACAGGATTGTGTATTTCTTTACTATTTACATCTGGAACTCCTGCTCTAGCTGGCAGTTTAAATAGTACAAATACAGCTCAGCCTCCATCTTATAATTATGGCGTTTTAGACTCTACTAATCTCCAATCAAAATTATTATTAGTTGAGCAATCTGTATATGGACAAGAGCAAACAGGTGCCCTATTAGATAGAATTAGTCGCCTAGAAACAGATTTTTATGGTAAAACATCTAGTTCTAAAACAGCGCTTAGCGACCGTATAAATACATTATATTCCACTATGTTTGATAATAGCGTTCGTCCTTCTGCTATCACACAAATGAATGGTATTGAATGGTTTTTAAGTCGCCATATTTCCATAAAATCTATTACTGATAGATTAACTACATTAGAAACTCAAATCTATGGTAAACCAATAACTGGCACATTACAAAAACGTATGAATGATTTGGCTATGCTCGCTTATGGCAATTCAGATACTAAAACACCTCTTATAGCCACTACTATTCCTGTAGATACATTAGTTAAAATAAAATTAGTTACACCACTCAATACAGAAACTTCTAAAGTTGGTGATAAAGTAAAATTCCAAGCAGCTGAAGATGTTATTTATAATGGTCAATTAATCATTGCAGCAGGTGCTCCTGGTGAAGGTGTTGTCACTAAAGTAAAAAGCGCTAGAAACTTCGGTCGCAATGGTGAAATTGATGTAGACTTCCAACAAATTCAAGCATTTGATGGAACATACATCCAAACAACTTTAGGTGATAAAGCAAAAAAAGAAATTGAAAACTTAGCTATGGCTGCTGGTGCAAGTATAGCAGGTATTGCTCTTTTAGGACCAATAGGTATTGTCGGCGGAATTTTCGTCAATGGTAAAGATATCGACTTACCTACAGGTACAGAATCCTATATTCAAACTAAAACAGCAACTAATATCTATGCTATTCAAACAAATTTAGATGATAATTTCAAAGTAAATACACCGCCAATTACTGAAGAAGAATCCAACTCTAACTCAACAGATACTTCATCTAATTCAGATGTTAATACTTCTCCATCTACAACTACAGAAAATAGTTCTTCTTCCAGTAGTACAGATTATAATACAAATACTTCATCTTCAAATAATGATATTTCTGCAGAAAACAATATTTATGATTATGAATATTAATTTTTTATAGAGACCAGATAATATCTGGTCTCTTTTTCTAAGGAGGATTTTATTTTGGACGAGACTCAACTTCGCTTTCTATTTGTATTTACAGATTTAATTGCTCCACTTGTTGCCGGTTATTTATGTTATCGCTATCAAGTAATCACACAAGATTTTTGTAATAAACTTATAAAAATCAATATTCGTTTAGTCGTTTCCATCTTATCTTTTTTAAGCTTTTGGACTTTAAAAATAAGTACAGATTTATTATGGCTTCCTTTATTTGGTTTTTTGGCCTGCATTATTCCTGGATTGATTGCCAAATATACATTTGCTTCTAGTTATAAAAATCTAAATGACCGCGGTGCTTATATGATGGCATCTATGCTATCTAATATTGGTACTTTATCTGGTCTATGTGCTTTTATAGTTTATGGTATTCAAGGCTTTGCCTATCTCCAAATTGTAGCCATGTTCCAAACTTTATTTACACTAAGCGTATGCTTTCCTTTAGCTAACTATTATCACTCAAAAGCTAGCCGTAAACATCATCAAAAAAATCAAATCAGTATTCGCAAATTATTATTCAATCTCAATCAATTACCAGTTTTAGCAATGATTATCGGTTTTTGTTTAGCTTTAAAAAATATCCCTACACCACAAATTGGTTATGATATTTTTAATTATTTAGTACATATAGGTGCTTGGGCAGGTCTATTTCCTGTTGGTTATATCACTAGATTTGATAAAGCCAAATATTTTTTACGCAAAACAAGCGATATCATTGTAGTAAAATTCGTTGTACTTCCTTTAATCGCCTATTTTGTTGTGATTTATCTTTTCAACGACCCTATTTTAATTGGCAGTATGATTATCGCCTTTTCTGCTCCAACTGCAATCAATGCTGTACTTGCTTGTAGCATATATAAATTAAATGTAAACATCGCTATTTCTTCATTTCTTTCCACAACAATCATCTTCTTACTCATAATATTCCCTCTATATTTCTTTGTAATCAAAGATTTAATCATACCTTAATCAATAATAAAAAAGTAAATAAGTAGTTTATAACTACTTATTAAAAATAATTTTAAGAAAATTTATTTTTGTCTTTACATGCATATTGTATACATGATACAATATGCATATAGAGAAGATAAATTTTCGCGGAGGCGATTTAAATGCGTATAGAACATGATTTTTTAGGTGAACTTGAAGTTCCTGATAATGCTTATTATGGTGTACAAAGTCTTAGAGGTTCTCATAATTTTAACATCACAGGACAAAAACTAGATTCCGATTTTATCATTGCACTTGCTATGGTAAAAAAAGCTGCAGCTATGGCAAATTTAAAAACAGCTCGTCTTGACAGTAAAATTGCAAAAGCTTTAATAGCAGCTGCTGATGAAATTATTGATGGAAAATTACATGATAATTTTATTGTTGACCCTATCCAAGGTGGTGCTGGTACTTCCATCAATATGAATATGAATGAAGTACTTTGTAATCGTGCTTTAGAAATTATTGGAGAGAAAAAAGGACGTTATGATATTATTTCTCCAAATAATCATGCTAATATGGCTCAATCTACAAATGATGCATTCCCTACAGCTATAAAATTATGTATTATTTTAAAATCTCGTAAATTAAAAATTGCTTTAAAACGTTTATCTTGGGAATTAGAACACAAAGCTCAAGAATTTAAAGATGTTCTCAAAATGGGTAGAACACATCTTCAAGATGCTGTACCTATTACTTTAGGGCAGGAAATGTCTGCTTATGCTTCCGGTGTAAATCGCGGTTTACGTCGCATTGAACATGCTTTAATCAATTTACACTATATCAACATGGGCGGAACAGCTATCGGCACTGGATTAAATGCTGAACCTAATTACATTCCTGAAGTTGCTAAAATTTTATCTGTATTAGCTGAAGAAGATTTCCATGTAGCTGAAAATTTAATTGATGCTACTAATAATACAGATGGATTTGCTGATATGTCTTCTGCTTTAAAAAATACAGCACTTATGCTCATAAAAATGGCAAATGATTTCCGTTTAATGGCTTCTGGCCCTCGTTGCGGTTTAAATGAATTAAAATTACCAGCTCGTCAACCAGGTTCTTCCATCATGCCAGGAAAAGTAAATCCTGTTATCGCTGAAGTTTTAAATCAGACTTGCTACCAGATCATTGGCAATGATACTGCTATCTGCCTTGCTGTTGAAAATGGTCAATTTGAATTAAATGTTATGGAACCTGTAATTGCATTTAACATCTTTAATTCCTTAAAATATATGACAAATGCTGTTAATACTTTTGTTGATAATCTCTTAATCGATTTAGAAGCTAATAAAGAACAATGCTATACTTGGCTCAACCATAGTGTTGGTACAATCACAGCATTACTTCCTCATATTGGCTATGAAAATGCTTCTATGATCGCTAAAGAAGCTTATCAAACTAATAAACCTGTACGTGAAATCATCTTAAGTAAAAATCTATTAACTGAAGAAGAATTAGATATTATCTTATCTCCAAGTGAAATGACTCGTCCTGGTATCGCTGGTGATAAATTATTAAAAAAAAATCTTCAAAAAAGAGCTTAATATAAAAATTACCCCTAGTAATAAAATTTACTAGGGGTTTATTTTATTTTGTATTTATTTTTGCCATTAATGATGGTAATTCTTTAATATCATTGATTGTATAAGCTGGATTTTCTACTTTGCCAAAACCATAACTTGCAAAAATCATAGGAATGTTTGCCATTTCACAAGCTTCAAAATCTCCTTGTGTATCACCTACATAAATAGCTTCATCTATATTATTTTTTTTCATCAATAATTTAATAGTTTCGCCCTTATGCAAGCCTGTATCACCATAACATAAATGGTCTTTCACTTTATCTGTCATATTTGCATATCTCAAAGTTGTTTCGATATAGCCTACCTGACAATTACTTACGACATATAAATTATAATCTTTTGCTAATTCGTTTAAAGTATCAATAACACCATCATAAAAAACGCCTGAATGTTTTTCTAAATAAGCATCTTCATAATCATAACAAGCCTGACAAACTTCAGCGCGTTTTTCATCATCTAAAGTAGGCAACATAAGTCTACCAATTTCATCCATAGTTTTACCGAATAATTTTTTTAATTTATCGCCATCTAAATTTGCTTTAATTCCTGCTTTTTCCCAAATAGCTTCATTCCAACTTTCAGCTACTACATCAGTAGAATCCCACAAAGTACCATCAATATCAAAAATAATATTTTTCATAGAAATCTCCTTATTATAAAAGTATTTATCTTCATTTTAAGAAAAATCTTAAAATTAATCAACAATAATTTAGCTAAAAAAGAAGACTTTTATTTTAATTATAAACACGAATAGATAATAAAAAACACGCTATTTACAACTATACAATTATAAAATCTTCTTTATAAAAATAGTATTGACAAAAAAAGATTTTATGTTTATAGTATTAGACAAAGACAAATGCAATGAACAGGAAAAGTATATTTGTGAAGTTTTCAGAGAGTTATGGTTTGGTGCGACATAATAATATAGCAAATAGAAATACACCTGTGAGCTACTGGCTGAACATTTATTTAGTAGGCTTAGTCGGAATGCCACCGTTATCATAGGCTAGGGTATGTTAGTATCTGAATAAAGTGGCTTGCTAATAGCAAGAAGGGTGGTACCACGGGTTAATTATAGCTCGTCCCTATTTTAGGGACGAGCTTTTTTGCATTTATTTTTAAATAATAAAACTACTCAATTACTTAGCAATTTAGGAGGAATATATATTATGATTATCGTTATGAAACCAGAGGCTACAACTGCTGAATTAGAGGCTGTAAAAAATAAAATTACTGATGCAGGTTTAAATTTTCACCTTTCTCAAGGTTCTTCTCGTACTATCGTAGGTGTTATTGGTGATAAGAAAAAAATTGCTACACTACAAATGAATAGTTTTGGTGGTGTAGAAAAAACTGTTTCCATCACTGAAAAATATAAATTAGTAAGCCGTGATTTTAAAAAAGAGGATAGCATTATTGATGTAAATGGTGTTAAAATTGGTGGTGGTCATCTCGCTATCATGTCTGGCCCTTGTGCTGTTGAAAGCAAAGAACAATTACTTGAAGCTGCTAAAGCTGTAAAAGCTTGTGGCGCACAATTTTTACGCGGTGGCGCATTTAAACCTCGTACTTCTCCATATGATTTCCAAGGATTAGCTGAAGAAGGTTTAAAAATGCTTCGTGAAGTAGCTGATGAAGTAGGTCTTAATGTTGTAACTGAAATCGTAAATATCAACGATTTAGATATGATTTGCAAATACGCTGATATGCTTCAAATCGGTGCTCGCAATATGCAAAACTTCCAATTATTAAAAGAAGTCGGTCATACAAATAAACCTGTACTTTTAAAACGCGGTCTTAGTGCTACAATCAGTGAATGGTTAAATGCTGCAGAATACATCGCTAGCGGTGGTAATTACAATATCGTACTTTGCGAACGTGGTATTAGAACATATGAAACATTCACTCGTAATACTTTAGATTTAAGTGCTGTAGCTGCTGTTAAAGAATTATCTCATTTGCCTATCATCGTAGACCCAAGTCATGGTACTGGTCGTTGGCAAATGGTTCGCCCTATGGCTCGTGCTGCTATCGCTGCTGGTGCTGATGGCTTAATGATTGAAGTACATCCACATCCTGAAGTAGCTCTAAGCGATGGCGACCAATCACTTAAACCAGATAATTTTGCAGTTGTTATGCAGGAAGTTCGTCAGATTGCACAAATGATGGGGAAAACATTATGAATACAGAAAAAACACCAAAATTACATTTAGCCATTTTAGGTGTAGGTCTTATCGGTGGTGCTTTCGGTATGGCACTAAAAGATAAATTACAAGATGATATCTTCATCACTGGTAATACTCGCACTGAAAAATCTTTACATGAAGCAAAAGCTTTAAAGGCAATTGATGAAGGTTTTTTAGACCCAATAGAATGTGTACAAGGTGCTGATATTATTTACCTCAGCACTCCTGTATTACAAATTGTACCTTTAGTAAAAAAAATATTACCACATTTAAAACCAGGCGCAATTTTAACAGATGCAGGCAGTACAAAATCTTTCATTGCCAAACAAATCATGGATTTACTTCCTGAAAATATCTATTATGTAGCTGGTCATCCTATGACAGGACGTGAAAAAAGCGGTGTAACAGCTGCTCATAAGGATTTATTCAATAATAAATGTTATGTAATCGTCAAAGATACAGGTGCTCCAGCCAAAGTAGTTGAAAAAATCGTCAATCTAATAAAATTAACTAATGCTAATATTACAACTCTCACTTTAGAAGAACATGACAGATGTGCGTCTATCATCAGTCATATTCCTCATATTACAGCAGCTGCACTAGTTAATCTTTTAGATAAAAACCCTAACGATTTAGAATCTTGCATCACTCTTGCTGGTGGTGGATTTAAAGATACTACGCGCATTGCTTCCTCTAATGCTGATATGTGGGCAGATATATGTATCTCTAACAGTGAGCCTATTATCGAACATCTATCACAACTTCAATCACTACTAAGCGGAGTAATCACTTCTATTGCCAAAAAAGACCGCCAAGCCATTCATGATTATTTTGTTGAATCAAAAACAAGACGCGATATGATACTAGAAGAAACAAAGGACAAATATGATTTAATTTAGGTGAAAAATGCAACACAAAGCTTATAGTTTTCTAATTATCGCTTGTCTTCTATGGGGATTTTAACCTGTTACTATAAAAATAGTAACACAAGAAATGAATATCTTAACGATAATTCCTCTTAGATTTCTTATTGTCAGTATAATCTTATTCATTATCATGAAAATAACAAATGAAAAAAATTTTTTACCACCAAAAAAATGTCTATTAACTTTATGTTTAATGGGCTTTTTTGGTATTACAGTAAGTAATGGTATTCAATTCACAGGACTACAATATTCCTCTGTTGGTAATATGACATTAATCAGTACCACAGCTCCTGTCATCACTGTTATTTTAGCTAGAATTTTTCTTAATGAACGCTTAAATTTAATTCAAATAATAGGTATAATAATTTCTTTTTTTGGTACCTTATACCTATTGAATGGAGGTACGCTTTCCACATTTACCCAAATGAATTTTAACAAAGGAGATATTTATTTCTTCATCGGTGAAGTAGCTTGGGTCATATATATTTTACTTAGTATTCCTATACTCAAAAAAATATCAGTATTATCAGCCACTGCTTAGTCTGGATTGTCCGGCTCTATTTTGACAGCACTATTTGCCCACTATAGTGTAGGCTTACAAATAGTGCCATTATCCACTCTTGGTATTTATTCATTCTTATTTATCATTTTAGGTGGCGGTATAACTGCTATGATTTGCTGGAATTTAGGCACTAAAAAAGTAGGTGCTAGTAATTCTGCTATATTTTTAATCATAGGATTAATATTGAAAGCATAGAAGGGATTGCAAATGGAAGATTGGGAGCAATATAAAGCCTTTGGTGAAGAATATGCAAAAGCATTAACACGTTTTAATGAAGCACGCAATAGATATGTAAAAAAATTTGGAGAACATTCTCTTGACCGTGTATTATTAGGAGAACCTTTAATAAGGATGCCTTTAAGCGTAGATGTTGAATGTTTAAATAAAAATGCCAATGATATTGAACTAGCAATACAAAATAATAAACCATTGGAACAAATACCAGAAGAAATGTGAGAAAATATGATATTTTAAGAGGTAAAAGATATGAAGGAAAAATTTGTCGGTAACGGAATATTAAAAGATTGATGAAAATAATTTATTAGCTAACTATATAAAAAAGGTGTTGAATGACAATGAAATATCTAAATCCTAGATTATATGAATTAATTAAAATATTTGATATGTATTTTCGTACAGATGATAAGACTTTTTTAAATTACCCTTTAGTAGAACAAGAGGCAAAGGATATATTTGTATCTAATGCACCACAAGAAGCCATAGACGCTTTCAATGAATGGAAAGTCTTAGCTAAAAAAGAGGCTGAAGAAGACGCAAAAATAGGGATTGTATTTTAAAATTAAAAGAGCCTAATACAACTTATGAACTGCACCCCAAAAGTTGGACAAAAAACAACTTTTGGGGTGCAGTTCAAGGGCAAGAAGGAAAAATAGCTAAAAATATATTAAATAGAAATTTCAAAGCAGAAAAACCAAACGAAAAATGGGCAACAGATGTAACAGAATTTGCATTATGTAATGAAAAAATATACTTATCACCAATAATAGATTTATATAACGGAGAAATAATAAGTTATAAAATATCGAAAAGACCAATACTAAAGCAAGTATTAGATATGGTAGAAGATGCAACAAAAAAGATAAAAGAAACGAAAGGGATAATTCTACATTCAGACCAAGGATGGCAATATCAAAATAAGAGATATCAGAGGTTATTAAAAGAAAA